>ERZ777305.557-NODE-557-length-60465-cov-37.425393_pt1 | contig 60465 bp, 54 predicted proteins | sample MGYA00374965_ERZ777305 | MGnify/ENA primary metagenome ERZ777305 (study PRJEB29328, sample SAMD00013331) | mouse gut metagenome | study: EMG produced TPA metagenomics assembly of the Metagenome analysis of fecal microbiota from mouse which was promoted...
TAATGGTGATGTCTATTCCACATTATCGCCTTAGCGTGTCCGCTGAATAGTTACCATCCGCCCCATTCATTCAAGCGGGATGAAAGTCACGGCTTGCCCTCCTGATGGACTCATTATTATATCAAGGGTATCAGTAGGGGCAACCACCCTACGTTCAATACCTATATCCTCCGGATTAATAGACCCTGGCACATCGGCATATATCATAGCCTCATATCTTACACCTTGTTTAAGAAAGCCGAGAGGCTGCTTCAATGTGCGCCCCTCTTCATTTGTACCAGCCCCCAGGAAATATTTTTCGCCAGCCCGACGGGCAATAACTACATACTTCCCGATTTCGCCCTGTAATGCCTCGGACCAATCACAATCCGCGTCGAAATCACGGAAAAAACGGAATGCATCATGGCCATTATAATTCTCTATCATGTCAGCCGCCATCTGCAATGGAGAATAGATTATCACCCAGTTGGCAATCTGCCTGGCTATGGTTGTCTTTATGCAGCAATGGGCATTCGGTCCATTCCACTCGATACGGCCTTTATCGGCCTTCGCCCTTGAATAATCAATATCGAAAATTCCCGGAGTATAATCCATTGGTCCCGATAGCAGACGGACAAAAGGCAACGTGCACAGATAACCGGCATCATTACCCTCCGACCAGGCATTCCATTCCATACCTCTAGCACCTTCACGCGTCATCATATTTGGCCATGTACGTCTGATTCCGGTCTCTTTGATAGGTTCGTGCACATCAAGCATAATCTGATATTTAGCAGCAGTCTCAACCACTTTCTGATAATGCTTTACCCCATATTGTGAATGATGATAATAACCCCCTTTAAACCCTCCGGCATAACCGGTCTTCACCGTATGCACACCAAGCGAGCTATAATAGGAAAATGCGCTGTCAAGCGCCTCCTCATATTCAGGGATATTGCCACCTGTCTCATTATGCATCCATAATTCAACATCCTTTTCTGCTGCATATCTGGCAATGCTGTCAATATCAAAATCAGCATATGCCTTCATATAATCGAAGTGCTGGTTTCCGCCCCAATTCTCCCAGCCTTCATTCCATCCCTCAAACAGCACTCCCTGCAGATTATTTTCATATGCGAAATCGATATACTTAATGGCATTCTCTGTCGTTGCTCCATGGCGGGTTCCGGAAATCCAGGTCTGTGTGCCAAGATGCATCCCCCACCATATTCCTACATATTTCTGAGGCTTTATCCATGAAGTATCTGCAATCCTCGAGGGTTCATTCAAATTTAGGATCATTGCAGAATTTATAAGGTCAACGGCTTTATCACCAATCTGAATGGTCCGCCAAGGTGTGACGAAAAGTTTCGGAACATAGGCTTTAACTCCATCGGGCATAGGCGCCAAATCGGCTTTCAGCACTCCGGTGCTATCGCGGCGGAGCGTCATCTCCGGATAATCATATAATGCAGCTTCATGCACTGAACCAAACACGCCATTATCAGTCCGGAACGTAAACGGCGTGTTGGCATCAGCGACATCTTTTATCGGCAGCTCCCTATATTTCAATTCATATGTTTCATAACTGCCTGGAATAGACCAAGACATACCCGGTTGTGCAAAATTGAACTCGGTAAGTTCATCCATCACCACAACACTGTCAACGTCAGCCAAATCCCACTCATACCTGAATGCAATACCATCATCAAAAGCCCGGAATCGGATAATCGACGCAGACTTTCCACCTCTCAATTCCACAGACATCTCATTATAGTGATTTCTGACACGCTTATTTTCACCCCACGGCTGTTCCCACGTATTATCAAAAGAACACTGCGACATAATCACCTTCTGCACATCTGCGCCTGGGATAGGCCCGTCAGCAGCTACAATACCGAGTCTTGAAGGAGATATGAGTAATACATCATCAACCGTTACAGAATAAAATGGCACACCTTTGTCGTCCCGTTCAAATATCACTGAAATCCTACCGTCTGGCGACTCCAGCCGCGAATTTGATGAGCAACCGCCAAGCATACAGACAACCGTTGCAGCCGCCATCATATTTCCAATCATACTGTTCATAAATATATTTATACTGTTACTGAATAAATTATACCACAGATGAAATAAAATGCAAACATACATATTTCCAGTAAAATCATGCCAACCACAACAGCCAACATTAGTGAAGTAGAACATATCATGGCCATAAAAAAAGGTTAAAATCCGGAAATTCCCAATATTAATGACCCTCATATATGTTTTAATCACACCGACTTATATTATAGTTTCAAGCATATGACAAAGATTCAACTGAAAAGGGTGTATTCCGATCCGGAAGGGACTACCGCCAACGATGGATACAGAATCTACATCGACCGTTTATGGCCAAGGGGAGAATCAAAAACACGTTCCATTATGACTTGTGGGCAAAAGATATAGCTCCCTCCACAGAGCTACGCGAATGGTTCCACCAGGAATCAGCAACAAAACTGGGAGACCTTTGTAAAAAAAATACACCGACGAGCTTGACGCATCTCCCGCATTTCAACAGTTGGTCAAAACCATAAAACAATATCCATCGGTCACGCTGCTATATAGCTCTCACAACACGGCGCACAATAATGCTATCGTTATTGCCGACCTTCTAAAGAAACAGCCAGGCATAAATGTAATATAATCCGATGGAGATATGTCAAAATTCGATATACCGCCATTGAGCATCATGATTGAGATAAAAACTGTGTGAAACCCGTTATTTGCCGCTAAATTGTAGGGATACACGCTCGTGCATCCCTACGATCCGGAGCTTTGCAACACATCCAAAAAATCTGCCACAGCCTATAATGACCATGGCAGTTATTATTTGTGTACGAGTCCAAATCACGCGGTTTGGGAATCCATTATTAATTTTGTCCAGCCTGCAAGCCTTTGGGGCGTTAGTTCCGGATGGTTCACTTCATCCAACAACAACCCCACCGCCGCCTCCGCCTCCGCAGGCTTTGCCAAAGACTCATCGAAATCATATCCTATAGTATCATACGGAGCGATAAACATTGCGCCCGTACCGCTCAGCCTGTCATGCAATATGCCCACTGCCGAACAGAAAGTATCACTCATTGTCTCATCTCCACATCCGAACAGGGCAATCTCTTTCCCCCTTAAATCCAGCACCTCTATGCCGTCTAAGAAATCGAACCAATCATCCTCAAGCTCACCACTCCCCCATGTGCTTGTGCCAAGAACCAATATGTCGTAACCACCTACAGCCGATGGCAACGTTTTCCCCACATCATGAACATCACTATCAGCAATATTTAGCATTTTAGCGATACGCATAGACACATTCTGGGTAGTCCCCGTGGCTGAACCATAAAATATCCCTATTTTTTTCATATTACTCACGTTTATTGAAATAACATATATGGCATGATGTTGGTTCGCCAATCCCCAAGCGCCAAATTCCACAAAATTCCCCCGTCATATTCCGACAAAGCCCCCTCCGCCTCTACATATTCATTTATTTCAAGGCTGCCATATATTTTCACAGCCATTATAGTGCTGTTATTCTATTTTTTCAGTAAATTTGCACCTTGAAAATTCCAACATTAACACCACATTCAAGGATGACGGACATAAAGGAAATTAAAACAGCACTTATATCGGTATTCCATAAAGACGGATTAGACGAGATTCTCCGCATACTAAATTCACACGGCGTTAAATTTCTTTCCACGGGAGGAACCAGGAACTTCATTGAGTCGCAAGGATACAAATGCGATGCAGTTGAAGACCTGACAACATATCCGTCAATACTTGGAGGCCGGGTGAAAACCCTTCATCCAAAAGTGTTCGGCGGAATTCTGAACCGCCGCGACAACACAACCGACCAGGAGGAAGCCCGTCAATACCAGATTCCCTCAATCGACCTTGTGATTGTGGATTTATACCCTTTTGAAGAAACGGTGGCATCAGGAGCTTCCGAGGCCGATATTATAGAAAAAATAGATATAGGCGGCATATCATTGATACGAGCCGCCGCGAAAAACTTCAACGATGTTGTTATTGTGCCATCAAAAATGCAATATGAGCCGTTGAGGCGTACTATTGCTGAGAACGGAGCCAAAACATCGTTGAACGACCGCATTTGGTTCGCAAAAGAGGCGTTTGCAGTATCATCGAAATACGACAGTGCGATATTCAATTATTTCGACGGAAACGAAAACCCGACAGCACTCCGGGTGGCAATAGACAGCGAAAAAACTATGCGCTATGGCGAGAATCCACATCAGAAAGGATTCTTCTTCGGACGCCTTGACAAGCTTTTCGAGCAGATTCACGGGAAAGAGATTTCCTACAATAATCTGCTTGACATCGACTCCGCCACATCATTGATTTCAGAATTCGACGAACCGACATTTGCAATTCTAAAACACAACAACGCATGTGGAGTGGCATCCCGTGAGACTGTAATAGACGCATGGAAAGATGCATTAGCCGGAGACCCCGTATCAGCATTCGGCGGAGTGTTAATCTGCAACCGCCCTATTGATGCAGCAACTGCAGCAGAAGTCAATAAAATCTTCTTTGAAGTCATCATTGCACCTGACTACACACCTGAAGCCCTAGGAATACTGGAACAGAAGAAAAACCGCATCATCTTAAGGCAGAAAGCACCACTGACAACAACCCGTCAATTCAGATCGGTACTTAATGGCGCATTGGTTCAGGAACGAGACCTCAAACATGAGACCCCTGAAGACCTGCGTCTTGTGACAACAACACCTGTAGATAACAGCCGTGTTGAAGACCTTCTGTTTGCCAACAAACTAGTGAAGCATTGCAAAAGCAATGCCATTGTGCTTGCCAAAAACAAACAGCTTTGTGCAGCCGGTGTCGGGCAGACATCACGCGTTGACGCCTTGCGCCAAGCGATTGAAAAAGCTCATACGTTCAAATTCGACTTGAATGGCGCTGTGATGGCATCTGATGCATTCTTCCCATTTGCAGATTGCGTGGAAATCGCACATAAAGCCGGAATAGACGCTGTCATACAACCTGGAGGATCAATCCGCGACAATGACTCAATACAATATTGTGATGAGAATGGCATTGCAATGGTCATGACCGGTTTCCGCCATTTCAAACATTAAAATTAATTACCACAACTATCCTCATACATCCGACACAACGATGAGACTATTCTCTCTGACAAAAGAAATAGCCATTGATTTGGGAACCGCCAACACAGTCATCATCCATAATGACAAAATCGTGATTGACGAACCCTCGATAGTGGCCCTAGACCGCCGTACCGACAAACTCATAGCGGTTGGTAAAGAAGCCCAGCTTATGCTTGGCCGTGAAAACGAACAGATACGCACCGTGCGTCCGTTACGTCAAGGTGTCATTGCCGACTTCAATGCCGCAGAACTGATGATTCGCGGCCTGATAAAAAAAGCAAGTTCAAAAAGCAACTGGTTTTCCCCGTCATTGCGCATGGTTGTCGGAATCCCATCGGGTTCAACCGGTGTGGAAATCCGTGCCGTACGCGATTCCTCAGAACATGCCGGTGGACGAGACGTTTACATGATTTATGAGCCAATGGCAGCTGCCCTCGGCATTGGTCTTGATGTGGAAGCCCCTGAAGGCAATATGATTGTCGATATAGGCGGCGGAACAACCGAAATCGCAGTCATCTCACTTGGAGGCATTGTAAGCAACCGCAGCATACAGATTGCAGGTGATGATTTGACAGAAGATATCCAAGGCCATATGCGCCGTGCCCATAACGTAAGGGTCGGCGAGCGCACTGCAGAGCAAATCAAAATGAATGTAGGTTCAGCTCTCACAGAACTGGAGAATCCGCCTGAAGACTATATTGTGCATGGCCCTAACCAGATGACAGCCCTCCCGATGGAAATACCGGTTTCGTATCAGGAGATATCACACTGCATCGAAAAATCTGTAACAAAAATCGAAACCGCCGTGCTTGGCGCTCTTGAACAGACCCCTCCTGAACTTTATGCCGATATAGTTCGTAACGGAATATGGCTGGCAGGTGGCGGAGCATTGCTGCGCGGTCTTGACAAACGCCTGACAGACAAAATCGGAATCCAATTCCACGTGGCGGAAGACCCTTTGCTTTGCGTTGCCAAAGGCACAGGAGTTGCTCTTAAAAACATTGATAACTTCTCGTTCCTTATCAGATAATTGATAATCTGATAAGATCTACGGGTTAAAGAGATTGTATATCGGAAGTGCGCAACCTGCTTAATTTTTTCATACGCTATAGCGCATGGTTTGTGTTTGCTGCATATTTCGTGGTGAGTTGCTATCTCCTGTTTCAAAAGAACCCATACCAGCACCATGTCTATCTGACATCGGCCGGCACCGTAGCTTCAGGAATTTATGATGTGACAAGCAATATCACCGGGTATATAAACCTACGCGATATAAATGAAGACCTCCAACGCCGCAATGCAGCGTTGGAGTCTGAAGTTATTGCCTTACGGCATCAAGCGCGCCTCCTGTGCCAGAATATAATGCAGGATTCACTTAAACGTGTCGACTCATTAAGCCGATTCGATTTCGTAATAGCCTCCGTTATTAACAATAGTGTAATCCGGCCGTATAATTTCATAACTATCAACAAAGGGAGCGCCGACGGAATCGCCCCTGAAATGGGTGTTATGGATCAAAACGGTGTGGTAGGTGTCACCAACGTTGTTTCGGCACACCATGCCAGAATCATATCGTTGCTGAATCCCAACTTCAGGCTATCATGCAAGCTCCGTGGCAATGATGCATTCGGATCACTTGTGTGGGACGGCAAAAGCCCATCTGAAGCAATATTAGAGGAACTTCCCAAGCAAGTCAAGTTCAAGACCGGAGACACAATAATCACTTCAGGCTATTCCGCAATGTTTCCTGAAGGGATTCCGGTCGGGGTCATTCTAGGATCTACCCGGGGCGAAGATGACAACTTCCACACACTTCGTATACAGCTGTTAACCGATTTCACAACATTATCTACCGTAAAGGTTATATCTAATCGTGACATTGTTGAAATATCGCAAGTAGAGACAGACAACAATGCTTCAGAATAGCGACATCCTGAAATTGTGCAACCGGAATTGTCTTTATTCAAGAACCTCAACATCCGATATAACCCAAGCATAAAGAACCACGCTAAGACAGGCATACGTAAATGTCAAAAGAATTGATTAAATACGCTCTGATATTCCTGGCTCTTGTGCTGAGTCAGGTAGTGGTGTTTAACCATATATGCCTGTTTGGCATGGCAATCCCGTTGGTTTTCATATATTTCATCATAAAATTGCCAATTACGCTTGGTGTGAATTGGTTAATGACATTGTCGTTTTTTCTCGGATTGACCATCGACATATTTGCCAACACACAAGGAATGAATGCCATGGCTTGCACAGTGTTGGCAGTGCTCCGTAATCCGGTTCTTCATCTTTATTTCCCACGTCAAGACGATCTGACCAATCCGATTCCATCTGTGCATACCCTGGGGCTTCCTGTATTCATGAAATATGCCGGAACTATGGTTGTTATCTATTGCGCCCTGTTTTTCGCCATTGAAGCATTTACATTTTTCAATCCACTTAGGCTTGCGCTCAGGATCATGGCATCGTCGGTTCTTACTTTCATCATTATCCTAGCCTTTGAAGGATTTTCCTCTCCATCACGCAAATAACAGCCATGCGTAAAGACTATAACCTGGAAAAGCGCAAATATGTAATAGGCGGTTTCATCGCAATCATCGCAGTCATTTACGTCTGCCGCCTTTTCGGGCTTCAGATACAAGATGATAAATATAAGGATTATGCCGATAACAATGCATTCCTCCGCAAAACAGTCTATCCTTCAAGGGGAATGATTTATGACCGGAACGATTCTCTTGTTGTCTACAATCAACCGGCCTATGATGTGATGATGATTCCGCGTGACGTACATGATTTCGACACCATTGATTTCTGCCGAACATTATCAATCACCCCGGAAGAATTTGATGCACGTATCAGTGCGATGAAGAATTCAGCGAGCTATTCATCCTATACCCCTCAAACACTGATTACACATCTTTCGGCAAAAGATTACGGGAAACTGCAAGAAAAGCTCTACAGGTATCCGGGATTCTTCATCCAGAAACGTATTCTCAGAGAATATGCCTACGATGCAGCAGCAAATGTTCTTGGGAACATACGAGAGGTGTCGGAATCAGACATTAAGCGCGATGACTATTATAAAGCCGGAGACTACTGCGGAGACCTTGGCATAGAAAAAAGTTTCGACAAATTCCTGAGAGGGATTAAAGGAAAAGAGATTCTTATAAGAGATGCACGCGGACGCATACGCGGACGTTTTGAAGACGGAGCCCGAGACATAGCACCCGTTTCAGGAAAAGATTTGAAGCTAAGCCTCGACATCAAACTGCAGGAATATGCCGAAAGTCTTATGGTCAACAAAATAGGCGCAGTCGTTGCCATTGAACCGGCCACAGGTGAAATTTTGGCAATGGTGTCGAGTCCGACATATTCCCCGAAGCTGCTGGTAGGGCGTGAAAGAGGGAAAAACTACCGCGAACTTGTCAACGACCATTACAAACCGCTATTCGACCGTGCACTTATGGGAGCATATCCTCCCGGTTCGACATTCAAACCCTCACAGGGACTAATATTCCTTGAAGAAGGGATTGTTAATCTCAGTACCGCCTATCCCTGTTACCACGGCTTTATCAACGGGCGCCTACGCGTCGGCTGCCATGGCCATGGATCACCTATCCCATTAAAACCGGCACTTCAGACTTCATGCAACGCATATTTCTGTTGGGGATTCAAAGCCATGATTGATAACAAACGCTCTAAATACGGAAATTCAGCCAATGCATTCGAGGTCTGGAAGAAACATCTTGTTTCATTAGGATATGGATATCCGCTTGGCGTTGACCTTCCGGCCGAAGGGCGAGGCTTCATTCCAAACGCCAAATTCTATAATAAAATATATGGTGAAAACCATTGGAGCGCCAACACCATTATCTCTGTTGCAATCGGACAGGGAGAAATCCTTGCGACCCCACTCCAGATTGCCAACCTATGCGCAACCGTAGCCAACAGAGGGTGGTTCATAACACCTCATGTTGTAAAAGAAATCCAAGACACTGTTATTGACGAGCAATACCGAACCCAACGCCATCCGACCATATCCGCTGAACACTTCAACGATATTGCAGAAGGAATGAGAATGGCTGTTACAGGAGGCACATGCCGTTTGGCAAATCTTCCAGACATAGAAGTTTGTGGCAAAACAGGCACTGCCCAAAACCCCCACGGCAAAGACCATTCGGCTTTTATCGGATTCGCCCCTTACCAAAATCCCCGGATAGCCGTTTGTGTCTATGTCGAGAATGCCGGGTTCGGGGCTACATATGGAGTGCCTATCGGCAGTTTAGTAATCGAAAAATATCTCAAAGGATACATCTCTCCTGAAAGAAAATACCTCGAAGAACGGATGCTCAACTCAAACACCATCATATATAGCGGCGTAAAGAAACATTAACGCCATTATTGCTATCATCATATAAAGCCATATGGAATTTGGTTCATCATATATGCTCAACCGCAAACAGCGCCGCACCCCTGAAGAAGGAGAGTCGCTGTTCCGTCATATCGACTGGTTCACAGTCATATTATATCTACTTTTGGTAACCGCCGGCGTGATATCAATATACGCAGCTAGTTATGATTTCGACAATGCCAGCATCTTTTCATTCAACGAATTTTCCGGCAAACAGATACGGTGGATCGGCCTGTCGCTACTACTTGGACTTGTGCTTTTAATTATCGATGGCAGGATGTATGAAACATACGCCTATCCCATCTACCTGGGGATGCTCGTATTGCTTACAGTCACAATTTTCGTTGCTCCTGACATCAAAGGTTCCCGGTCATGGCTGGTTTTCGGCCCCATGAGCCTGCAACCTGCAGAATTTGCCAAATTTGCAACGGCATTAGCATTGGCCAAACTGTTCAGCAGCTATAATTTCACACTAAATTCGTCAGCACGTAATTACCTCAAGGCATTGCTGATAATATTCATACCGATAATTCTGATTCTTGCTCAAAAAGAAACCGGGTCTGCCCTAGCCTATCTGTCACTTTTTTTCGTGCTCTATAGGGAAGGGATGAGCGGTCTAGTGCTGTTTGCGGCATTCGTTGCAGTCGTTATTTTCGTTGTGGCTATCAAATACACCTCCACCTTGATTCTCGGAATACCCTCCGGAGAATTTACGGTAATGTGTATGGTAATGATTCTAATGGTTGTGATGCTGGCATTCTATGTGCGCAGGCTTGAGCCGGCCCGCAATGTCTTGTTATGGTTTGCAGCAACCGGCATAATAGAAGCCATACTGTCTAATTGGAATCTACATGTCAACGGCTATGTGTATTTCCTGTCTGTTATAGGGGTGGCCATAATATATTGCCTTTTTGAAATGCTGCGCATCAAAGCCAGGAGGTTAATGGTCACACTCCTGACCGTCGTGCTGTCAATAGGTTTCCTGTTCTCAGTCAATCTTGTGTTCTCCAACATGATGCCACATCAGCAAAAACGAATAAAAGTGGCATTAAGCATTGAAGATGACCCACGCGATGCAGGCTATAATGTAAATCAGTCAAAGATAGCCATCGGTTCAGGGGGAGCAGTCGGAAAAGGATTCCTAAAAGGCACACAGACCAAACTAAAATATGTGCCTGAGCAACATACCGACTTCATATTCTGCACTATCGGGGAGGAAGAAGGCTTTTTGGGCACATGCGCCGTTGTTCTTCTTTTCTTGATACTGATTCTGCGGATTATAACTCTCGCTGAACGCCAACCAACAGTCTTTGGCCGTGTATATGCCTATTGTGTCGCATCTTATCTGATTTTCCATTTCTGTATAAATATCGGCATGGTAATCGGGCTGTGCCCTGTAATAGGCATACCGCTCCCCTTTTTCAGCTACGGCGGCTCATCTCTTTGGGGGTTCACATTCCTGCTGTTCATCCTGCTCCGCATTGATGCTTCGCGACGTTCCCGCCACACCATGTGACCATCGACGGCATCTGCCGGAATCGGTTACAAATTAACTCCCCACCTTGATTTTAAGGCTTACAGCTTTCTAAACCGCTTAATAATTAGTAACTTTGCATTATGATGCAAAGTCTATGCCACGTGCATTTATCTTGCATTCATATAAATCTCTACATTTTATATTTTTCTTACTATTCATCTTTACTTACCAAATTTATCTTTTGAATTCATGAAAAAACTACTATCGTTTTTCGTGTCGATTCTCATGTTGGCTCATACCAATGTGTCAGCAGCCATGTTTTCAACGTTTCCGGGCATTCTGCAGGAAAACAGCAAAAATGTGAAAATCATTTTCGACGCAGACCAATCAGGAGTTGAAGCTCTAAAAAAAGCAACCACCCTATATGCCCATATCGGGGTGACATTGCAATCAGCACCAACCGAGTGGGTTCACATCATAGGGACGTGGACATCCAACACCGACAACAAACGATTCATTAAAAACGGTTCAGGGCTATGGGAACTATCCATTGGGGATATCCGAACCTACTTCGGCATCAATGAACCATCGGAAAAAATCGCAAAGATTGCGATAATAGCGCGTACAGCCGACGGCAAAAGCCAGACTGCCGACAACTTCATCGACATTGCCGAACCCGGATTCCAGATCAAGCTGGAACATGATGCCCCTTCTGATGTCATATCAAAAGGGCGCAACATTACTTTCACATTCATGTCAACCGATCCGTGTGATTTGACATTGGCCGTAGATGGCAAAAACATAAGCAATGGAACCGGTACGACAGCAATCACAGGTAGCCATAACTTCACCACACCGGGGTCATTCCATTCGGTTGTTGCCACTGCAATAAACGGAGCCACCACGCTGACCAAAGAACTGGTGATAGCATATCCTGGGCAATCTCCGGTTGCCGTTTATCCCGGAGGAGTGCCCCGCCAAGGATATGTCAGGAATGCCGACGGGACAGTGACATTTTGCATAGCTGCCCCCAAAAAAGAATCAGTTCTTATTCTTGGGGAATGGAATGACTACACACCGTCTGCACACACACTAATGAACCGGCATGACTATAATGGAACCAGTTATTTCTGGACCACCACAGACCGACCTATCGCCGCAGGGGAATATATGCCGTATTATTATCTTGTTGATGCTGAAAAAGCGGTTGCCGACCCATATGCGAAGTTAGTTCTGGATCCATGGAATGACAAATCGATTCCAGCCGGATGCTTTGAAAATATGCCAGAATATCCCTATCATCTGTTCAACGACAAGGTTCTTGCCGTCTACCACAGCGATATCGATGAGTATGAGTGGGACGAATCAACATTAGGATTTGAAATACCAGACCACCGCAGCCTGACAATCTATGAACTGCTACTGCGCGATTTCACCGGCGACGGTTCCGATCTCGACGGCAAACAGTTCGGCACACTCCGTTCAGCCATGCCTAAGATAAAATATCTTAAAGATTTAGGCATCAATGCCGTAGAATTACTGCCTATAATGGAGTTCAGCGGAAATAATTCATGGGGCTACAATCCGAATTTCTACATGGCTATAGACAAAACTTATGGCACACCGAAAGACATGCGCGACTTTGTGGCGGAATGCCACCGCCAGGGAATAGCTGTAATCCTCGATATTGTGCTTAACCATGCCGATGGGCTTCATCCATGGTATCAGATGTATGCCCCGTCGACAAGCCCATTCTTCAATGCTAATGCCCCCCACGCCTATAATTCATTCAACGACTGGAACCAAGACTATCCACTCGTTTCAGCATATTGGGAAGATGTTATAACATATTGGATGGAAGCATATAAGGTTGACGGATTCCGGTTCGACCTGGTAAAAGGACTTGGAGCCAGCAACAGCTACGGAACAGGAAACAACGCAGCCACTGACCGATATAACCAGTCGCGAATCACAAAAATGCGACAGCTGCATGCGGTCATAAAATCGGTAAATCCCAATGGCATACATATCAATGAATTGCTTGGAACAGCTGAAGAAGAAAATGAAAATGGCGAGGACGGACAACTTAACTGGGTAAACGTTAACGGTGCCGCTGCCGCATATGCAAGAGGAACAGGCTCAGCAGATACCCGTGGCTTTTACGCCACTGGCTGGGGACGTAGAACCGGCCAGACCGTAGACTATGCGGAAAGCCACGACGAAAAGCGTATTGCCCGCGCCATAATCGAATCGGGACATAATTCTGTAAAATACACCGGTACAACCCCGTCGGTTGCAGCAATAAAACGCCTTGGATCAGTTGCAGCACAAATGCTGCTATGCCCGGGGGCAAAAATGATATGGCAATTCGGCGAGCTTGCTGCCGACGACCAACAGGGTTCAGAGATGGAGAAACTGCGGCCGATTCAACCCAAATGGGGGCATCTCGACGACCAGGCACGCAAAGCTCTTCATGACCTATACCGTACGCTGTGTCATTTCCGGCTGATGAATCCTGATATATTCTCTGGAGACGATGTTGACTGCACGTTGAACGGATTTGCATCGCCACTATCACAACAACGCTATATAACATTGCGTCTTGGGAATAAAGAAATCGTGGGATTATTCAATCCCGACGTAACGGGCAGCCGACGCACTGTCACCGCACCGGTGGCACATCTTACAACGGATAACTCCCAATATATAGCCTCGTCATGGCAAACAGAAACAACATTGTCTTATACACCCGGCCAGGTCAGCGCGGAGCTTGCTCCAGGCGAATTCTGCATATGGGCAACCAACGATGTGGCTGATACCGATGCGCCTGAGATTGACAATTTCTCGCCTGAGAAACAAATAGCCATAACCACGTCAGCCGGATGCATTATAATTCACGGAGACTATTCAGAAGCCCACGCTTTCACTGCCCAAGGTAGCGCGGCTCCAATATCCGAACCCGTAGAGCCTGGAATCTATATCGTGATTGTTGACAGCATGGCACACAAAATCGTAGTCAGATAATCCCACTACTATACTCATTATAACCGGCAGAGGCAATTATATTCGTGCTTCTGCCGGTTTTTTGTAACCATTTTTCTTCGATATATTATGATGATATATATTATTCCCTAATCTTGACAAACGCACTTCCGGTCAATTATTTTTCACGTTTATTGCACAAATTTGTCTTAATATCAAGGCATCAAGTTTAAATTAGTTTAATCGAGCGTTTTAGCTCTCCGCTTTATTAAACTTTTCCTTTATCTTTGCATCAAAGAATCAAGAGTTAAATTTTAACATTGTAAACATTAAAACCACACCTCATATTAACATTTATCAGATATGAAAATAACTGGCAAAATCACATTGTTGGCACTTGGAGCCGCTATTGTAGGTTCCGTTGCCACCACATTTGCAATCAACGCTATTTCAAGCAATCAAAAGGATGCGACCGCAAACACTGATGGCCTCCAATCAACAAATGGCAGACTATATACCGTTGCCAATAGCACCCCTTCCATGCCGTCAGACTTCACACATGCTGCAGAGAGCACTATCAATGGCGTTGTAAGTATCAAAAGTTATGCCACCCCCAGAAGCTATGGGAACAGTGCCGGCAGATATGCCGACCCCTTATATGAGTTCTTCTTTGGAACTCCAAGAGGCAATGCTATGCCTCGGCAAGATCAACCGAAAGCCGAACAACAACGGGGTCTCGGTTCAGGAGTGATTCTGAGTGCCGACGGATACATCGTCACCAATAACCATGTGATTGACGGCGCTGAACGGCTCGAGGTGACACTTAACGACAACAGTATATATAACGCCAAAGTGGTAGGAGCAGACCCTTCGACCGATGTGGCATTATTGAAAATTGAGGCCGACAACCTACCGGTAATACCCGTTGGCAACAGCGACGACCTCCGTGTTGGAGAATGGGTACTCGCAGTGGGCAATCCCTTCGGCTTCACATCCACAGTCACAACCGGAATCGTCAGTGCAAAAGCCCGCAGCGTTGGAGCTGCCGCACATTCAAGACGAATGGGTATTGAAAGCTACATACAGACAGATGCAGCTGTAAATCCTGGCAACTCCGGAGGAGCCCTTGTCAATATCAAAGGAGAGCTCATTGGAATCAACACAGCAATATACTCAGAAACAGGAAACTATGTCGGATATTCATTCGCCATCCCCACCTCTATCGTCACCAAGATAGTAACCGATATAAAACAGTATGGAACAGTTCAACGAGCAGTGCTTGGTGTGATGTTCTCAGAACTGACGCCACAGCTTGCTAAAGAAAAAGGCATTACAGCCGTAAACGACGGAATATTAGTCGGTGAGATTGTTGACAGGAGCGCAGCCATGGAAGGCGGATTAGCCATTGGCGATGTAATCATCGCGATAAATAACTCACCTACGCACAACACCGCACAGCTGCAGGGTGAAATAAGCAAATACCGGCCAGGCGACAAAATCTCCATAAAATATATCCGCGACAACAAAGAGCACACAACCAATGTCACACTACGTAATTCACAAGGCGACACAAAGGTTACACGTTCAAGCGATTTCTCAGCACTTGGATGCGCGTTCACCGAACTGACGGCAGAGCAGATGCGGCAGATGAGATTGTCGAGCGGCCTCAAAGTGGCCAAACTGACCAATGGCAAATTCAAATCAGCCGGCATCAAAGAAGGGTTCATAATCCTCGATATCAACAATTCCCGCGTACGTACAACCGATGACATTGAGAAAATCTACAACGCAATCATGCAAAGCAACGGCGGAGACAAAGTTATGTTTATAACCGGTATTTATCCAACAGGCCGAAAAGTTTATTATGCAGTGGATTTGTCGGAGGAATAATCTACCAAAACATATATCATATTAACATAATTCCCATCATAGAGGAGCAGGATAATCACCCCTGTTCCTCTATGATTTTTGTCACCATGTTGATACCCATAAGCAACAGCCACACCCCTGCTCCACGTTGCCTAAGATATGCCTGAAAGATTTGGAATGTTGGTGGAGTTTGCCTAATTTTGTATGCATATGGAATATTTCGGGCAAATCATAACTTCAGGATTGCTTATCGGCATTTTCATCTCCGCACCGATGGGGCCGATAGGTATGCTCGTAATTCAACGCACGCTCAACAAAGGCCGCCATGCGGCATTCTTCACCGGCATTGGTGCCGCCCTGTCTGATTTGACATATTGCCTGCTAACAGGTCTCGGCATGTCGTTCATCACAGATTTTATTCTCGCCAAAGAATTGCTTCTGCAAATTATCGGCAGCATTGTGCTGATTGCATTTGCCATATACCTGTTCAGGAAAAATCCTACGCTTGCCTTAAAAAAGCCGGATAACTCTACAAATACATTTTTTAAAGATTTCGGAACCGGTTTTCTGTTCACGTTTGCCAATCCATTGATTCTGTTTTTTATCATCGGATTGTTTGCCCGTTTTAATTTTTTGTTGCCTGAGTTCCGCTATTATCACTATATACTCGGTTATGCATCGATATTCGGCGGTGCATTGCTATGGTGGTGGCTGATAACATTCTTTGTCAACAAAGTCAGAGCACACTTCAATGTGCGCTCACTTTGGATATTCAACCGCATAATAAGCGGGATTCTCCTGATTATGGCCCTCGTGGGCCTCTACAAAGGATTTGCCGGATACGTCAATCTCTAACCCTTTATTCCCATGACACCTCCAAGAAGGAAACAAACCATACATATTCCCTACAACCCCACCCTCGACTCCCTCAACCTCGAGGCCGTTGCAAACGCACTGGAAGAGGGAGGCGCCAGATTTTCGGTAGAATCGCTCAATTGGCCGAAACTGTTCCCTTACAGGCCTTTGACGGTTATAACAGCAGAACACTCCAACAGCTATCTGTATATCGACTTCCTGGTTAGATGTAATTATTTGCGTGCGGTAAACTATACCGATAATTCTCCTGTCAGTGAAGATTCGTGTGTGGAATTTTATGTCTCAACAGATACTTCCAACAAATCATACTGGGCATTCGAGTTCAATTGCGTCGGCACAATAAACGCTCAGTTCTGCACTGACAGAAACGAATGCTCACCGTTACCGCCCGACTTGCTCAAATTAGTCAAACGCTATGCATCAGTCGGCACACGCCCGTTTCAGGAAGTAGAGGGATCATTCATATGGAGTGTAGTGGCAGCTATCCCATTAAGTATATTAGGGGTGGAATATATCGGAAAGCCATTGGCCCTGAAAGGTAATTTCAATAAATGTGCATCGGCCACTTCCCAGCCGCACTATCTTAGCTGGAATCCGATTGACACTCCTGAACCGGATTTCCATTGCCCCGAATGCTTCGGCGACATAATACTCGACTGAAAAAGGCCACCGGTAGCACACCTTACAATCAGCGCTGCTACCATTATCGAATCTCTTGAAACATCATCAAATATAAAAAACCATAATACCTTAAATAATATTTGACATCATGAACAACATCTCACTGACAAAAAACAAAATTGTCAAATTTTTAGGGAAAGACCCCAAAATGTTTACCCGCGAAGATATCATTGATTTCATCGAGAAAAACGACATCGAGATGATCAACTTCATGTATCCGGCAGGTGACGGACGTCTTAAAACACTTAACTTCGTAATCAACAACCGCGATTATTTAGAAACCATTCTAATCTCAGGTGAAAGAGTCGACGGGTCAAGCCTTTTTTCATTTATAGAAGCCGGCAACAGCGACCTTTATGTAATGCCACGCTATTCAACCGCTTTCGTCGACCCGTTTGCAGAAATACCTACTGTCACCATGCTCTGCAGCTTCTTCGATAAAGAAGGCAATGCATTGGCCACTTCACCCGAGCAGACTCTACGTAAAGCATGTAGCGCATTCCGCCAGGCCACGGGGCTTGAATTCGAGGCAATGGGAGAACTGGAATATTACGTCATCTCCCCTGACACCGGCATGTTCCCGGCCACCGACCAACGCGGGTACCATGAATCGGCACCATATGCCAAATTCAATGATTTCCGCACCAAATGCATGAATTATATAGCCCAGACAGGAGGGCAAATAAAATATGGGCACTCGGAAGTCGGCAATTTCACCCTCGACGGAATGAATTACGAGCAGAATGAAATCGAATTCCTCCCGGTTGCCGCCGAGGATGCCGCCGACCAGCTCATGCTTGCCAAATGGGTTATCCGTAATCTCGGCGCCCAGATGGGATTCAATGTGACATTCGCACCCAAAATCACCACGGGCAAAGCCGGATCAGGCCTTCACATTCACATGCGCCTCACACGCAATGGCCGAAATGTAATGCTCTCACCCGACAAACAACTAAGTTCTGAAGCCAGACACCTTATTGCCGGGCTTATGGAACTCGCCCCGTCGCTAACCGCCTTCGGCAATACCAACCCGACAAGTTATTTCCGCCTGGTACCCCACCAGGAAGCCCCCACAAACGTATGCTGGGGCGATAGAAATCGGTCTGTTCTCGTAAGAGTACCGTTAGGATGGACCGCCGACACCGACATGAGCTGCCTGGCCAACCCCCTCGAAAAACCGTCGGGATTCAATGCATCTCAGAAACAGACCATAGAAATACGCTCTGCCGACGGCTCAGCTGACATATATCTGTTGCTTGCAGGTTTGGCTGTAGCAGCTCGTCGTGGCTTCGAGAATCCTGATGCATTGAACTTGGCCGAAAAGACATATGTCAATGTAAACATCCATGATGAAAGCAACTCAGAACGATTGAAACAGCTTGCCCAACTCCCCGACAGCTGCAACCGGAGTGCCGATTGCCTGGAAAAACAACGCCAGGTTTATGAGGCGGCAGGAGTATTCACACCTGCAATGATTGACGGACTCCAGAATAACCTCCGATCTTTTGGTGATAATGACATGATGAACAAAGCCCGCAAAGACCCGAATCTGATGAAGCAACTTGTGGACCGCTATTTCCATTGCGGTTGACACCACCCTGCTGAATAACAAGACTTAACTCTGCATGTAAAATACCGGCATGTATCATGTATTATCCATACAGATAACATAAACACCATTTTCCGCCACAAAAATCTGCTAACGCAAAATTTTTGTGGCGGAAAATTTTGCAGTCTCAAAAAAAGTAGCTACCTTTGCATCGTTGAAAAACAAGGGCGCTATAGAGCTAACGCCCGACATGAGCAACAAATGGTGATTTAGTGTAGTGGCCTAGCACGCCACCCTCTCACGGTGGAGACCCGGGTTCGATTCCCGGATTCACTACTCACTCAAAGCGATTTTTCCTTGATTTGGAAAAGTCGCTTTTTTTATTTTAGATTTTTATCGGTTTGATTTCAGAGATTTACGTAATAAAGGAATTCGTTTTAGTAAATGCCCAATACATAGCGCATTGTAATAAACCTGTGTAAAAGAGCCATAAAAGTTTTACCTTTGCAGAAAAGAAAATCTGCTATGGCAAAGAATCCTTATATTGAGCTGGCAGAGTGTCTGCTGGGCGTATGGTAATAAATCTTTCACGCTGAAATGCATTCAAACCAAACAGCGTTGCTCCAAACCTTGGAACAACGCTGTTTGGTTTGTGGATTACGACTCTGCTTGCCAATGGGCAATAGAGTGTTGTTTCCCTAACATTATTCTGCAGAAGTTTCCTCTGCAGCGGGAGCTTCTTCTGTAGCAGGTGTTTCTGCGGCAGCCTTAGCTGCTTCTTCAGCCGCCTTGGCAGCTGCGATTTCAGCCTTCTTTTTAGCTACTTCCTCAGCTTTTGCCTGATTCTTAGCTTTTTCAGCCTCGAAACGCTCCTTTTCAGCAAGTTCACGTTTGTCAGCCATCGATGCTTTCTGCTTTTCTACAACCTGCAGTTTTTTAGCTTTCCATGCATCGAAACGCTTCTGCGCCTCCGCTTCATCGAATGCGCCTTTTTTCACACCGCCCTGGAGATGCTTCATAAGCAATACCCCCTCGTTGGAGAGAATGCTACGAACCGTATCCGTGGGTTGAGCTCCTACATTAACCCAATACAAAGCCCGCTCGAAATCAAGAGTAATTGTAGCAGGATTGGTGTTCGGATTATAAGAACCTATCCTTTCAATAAATCTACCATCTCGTGGTGCCCTGCTGTCGGCGATAACAATAGGATAAAACGCATAGTTCTTACGACCATGACGTTGTAATCTGATTTTTGTTGCCATTCTTTAATAAGAATAATTTAAAAGTGGTTTTGTAATGGTTTTGCCCCAGAGACACCATAAAAGACGACATCTCCTTTAGCGGCTGCAAAGTTACGAAAACTCCACGACAAACGCAACTCATACCCCTATTATTTAAAATCAATCTTCTACCCGCCAAAAAACAAAACGACACAGATAGGGGTTGGAATATTGAACGGCTTTCGCCGGATTTTGTAACTTTGCACTACTGTTTCCGCCAGCAGCGGTTGAACTAAAAATATCTACCCTATGGTTATAGCATCGAAAAAGAGGAAAGAGAATATAGCAGAATATATTCTATATATGTGGCAAATCGAAGACCTGATTCGTGCAAACGGATTAGACATGGATAGAATACGCCAAAACATCATCGATAAATTCAACATCGACGATGCTTCAAAACAGGAAATGGAGGAATGGTACGAATCTCTTATTGACATGATGCGCCGCGAGGGCGTCACACAGAGCGGGCATCTGCAGATAAACGACAACATTTTGAACCAGCTCGTACAGCTTCATCAGGCGCTATTGAAAGATCCTGCATTTCCGGAATATACTGCGGAATTTTATAAAACCCTGCCATTCATTGTAGAACTGCGTTCAAAAGCAGGCGACAACAAAGTTGGCGAAATTGAGACATGCTTCACAGCCCTTTATGGGATGCTCATGATGCGGCTTCAGCAGAAAGAGCTAACCGAGCATACCAAAAACGCCATTGCACAGATTTCCCGCTTTATCGCAACCCTTGCGCTGAATTTCCATCTTGATGAGGAAGACAAACTGTTTAAACACGACGATGCCACAACGGCTAAAACACATGAGGGGCAACAACAGGATTAGCCATCCCGGACAGACGCTAATTGGTTTTCGCCAAAATAATAGCTAACTTTGCAGCTGCAACCCATCAGATTGCCATTTTTGACCTACGATGAGGCCAAGACAGGACACATGGGATTAGACAACTGCGACCAAACAACCGAGAAACCTGCAATGAAGATTTTAGTGACCGGTGCCAATGGGCAACTTGGCAATGAACTACGCCGACAACTCGACAAGAGCTTTGCCGCGGAAGTTTTCTATACCGATGTTGACACCCTCGACTTGACCGACGCCAAGAGCGTAGAGGCATATGTGGCCAACCAAGAAATCACCCACATACTGAACTGCGCTTCTTATACCGCCGTTGACAGAGCTGAAGAAGAAAAGATGCAGTGTGCCAAGGTCAACGTCGACGCCGTTAAAAACCTTGCAATGGCGGCCGACGCCATCGGAGCGAGAATCATACACTTCTCAACAGATTATGTGTTTGACGGCACCAATCACCGCCCATACAAAGAATCAGACAAAGTTAATCCCGTTTCACAATACGGAACCACAAAACGGAAAGGGGAAACCGCACTGTTGGCCCTGTCGCCCGATTCAATAATCATACGCACCGCATGGCTCTATTCACCCTACGGGCATAACTTCGTGAAAACCATGCTGTCGCTGGCCGAAAAGAACGATGTGGTTAAAGTCGTTTGTGATCAGATTGGCACCCCAACATATGCGCGCGATTTAGCCATTGCAACAGTCAAAGTGCTCGGCAGTCGCCAATGGGTTCCGGGAATATATCATTTCACCAACGAAGGTGCCGCCTCATGGTATGATTTTGCTATGGCGATTTTCAGGATTGCCGGGAAGAAAGTCTCAGTTGTGCCTATTTCAACCGCCGACCACCCCACCCTTGCCTCCAGGCCGCCATTCAGCATTCTCGACAAAACCCTCATAAAAGCCACATATGGCGTTGAGATTCCTCATTGGGAAACAGCATTAGAAGATTGCCTCAAAGAAATGGGCTATTGAAATCCAACAACCTGAGTATCACAAATTATTAAATATCAATATCATTGGCAACCTTAACTGAAGAAATCAGCCGCAGGCGCACATTCGCCATAATATCCCACCCCGACGCAGGGAAAACAACCCTTACTGAGAAGCTGCTCCTTTTCGGAGGTGCAATCCATATAGCGGGAGCTGTGAAATCCAACAAAATCAAAAAGACTGCCACATCCGACTGGATGGAGATTGAGAAGCAACGTGGCATATCGGTCGCAACATCAGTCATGGGATTCAATTATGGCGACTACAAAATAAACATCCTAGATACCCCTGGACACCAGGACTTTGCCGAGGACACCTACCGTACACTTACAGCGGTCGATTCTGTCATAATTGTGGTCGACGTTGCAAAGGGCGTAGAGATGCAGACCCGCAAACTCATGGAAGTATGCCGGATGCGCAACACCCCGGTAATCATATTCGTAAACAAACTCGACCGTGAGGGACGTGACCCATTCGACATACTCGACGAGCTTGAAAGCGAGCTGAAAATATCGGTGCGTCCCCTGTCATGGCCCATCAATATCGGAGCCAAGTTCAAGGGGGTCTATAACATCTATGAAAAGTCGCTCGACCTTTTCAAGCCCGACAAGCAGAAAGTGACAGAACGCGTTGAGATTGACAACATCAGCGACAGCCGAATCGACGAAAATGTTGGCGCGCCAGATGCGCAAAAGCTACGCGAAGACCTTGAGCTCATCGAAAGCGTATATCCTGAATTTGACGAAAACCAATACCTCCAAGGCAAATTGGCACCGGTATTCTTCGGATCCGCTCTAAACACATTTGGAGTGAAAGAGCTTCTCGACTGTTTTGTCAAAATTGCCCCTCAACCCAAACCTGTGGTTGCAGAAGAACGCACCATAGAGCCCAACGAAGATCAATTCAGCGGATTCGTATTCAAAATCCATGCAAACATGGATCCCAACCACCGCTCATGCATAGCATTTGTCAAAGTCTGCTCAGGCAAATTCGAGCGTAACGTCAACTACAAACATATCCGCAGCGGGAAAATGATGCGGTTTGCCGCACCTACAGCCTTCATGGCACAGAAAAAAAGCATTGTAGACGAGGCCTATCCCGGCGACATCGTTGGTATCCCCGATACAGGCAATTTCAAAATCGGAGATACCCTGACCTCCGGAGAAACAATACACTTCAAAGGCCTCCCATCTTTCTCTCCCGAAATGTTCAAGTATATCGAGAACACCGACCCGATGAAAGCCAAGCAACTCGACAAGGGTGTGCGCCAACTTATGGACGAAGGTGTGGCACAGCTATTCGTCAACCAATTTAACGGCAGGAAAATCATCGGCACCGTGGGTCAACTGCAATTTGAAGTGATTCAATACAGGCTGCTTCACGAATATGGGGCGCAATGCCGGTGGGAACCGATTTCACTCTACAAGGCCTGTTGGATTGAGAGCGATGACCAGGAGGCACTTGCTGCATTCAAGAAACGGAAACACCAGTTCATGGCCACCGACACATATGGCAGGGATGTCTTTTTGGCCGATTCAAACTACGTGCTCCAGATGGCCAAGGCAGACTTTCCCAAAATCTCATTCCATTTTTCGAGCGAGTTCTAAACACCCGATGTGTAACCACAAAACAACGGCGGCATGTGCAGACAAACATGCCGCCGTCATTATTTCTACAGACCAAAAAAGTTGCCGGCAAATATGTTTTATGATTTATAACATACGGTTATGCAGCGAATAATGGAATAAAATTTGTAACTTTGCTAATGCTCCCGCATATCACAACCCCAATTCAGATATGCCGAGGCAGCATTGCAAAAAGGATATGATACTTCACAGCACTAACGGCAAATCTCCCAAAGCATCATTTGCTGAAGGCATTGCAAACGGTCTGGCTCCTGACGGGGGTCTGTATATGCCCGACACATTACCACGCCTTCCACAGGCATTTTTCAAAAACATAGCCGAAATGTCGCTGAAAGAAATCGCATATGTCATTTCCAACACATTATTCGGCGAAATACTCTCTTCATCGTCCATAAAAAAAATCGTGGATGAGTCACTGAACTTCAGCATTCCATTGCGACAGATCAGAGACAACATCTATGTGCTCGAACTTTTTAACGGCCCTACACTATCTTTTAAAGACGTTGGCGCAAGATTCATGGCCCACCTGCTTCCTGTCATCGTCTCTCAAGGCAGTGGACATCGTGAAATCATCCTTGCCAGTTCAGGCGACAGCGGAGGTGCTGTAGCCAATGCATTCCAAAGGGCTTCATCAACCACCGTAAATGTGTTGTTCCCGCGAGGAGAATTGACCACGCAACAGATTTCCCAGTTCGCCACATTAAGGAATGTAAGAGCCATAGAAGTCGACGGATCTTTCGACGAATGCCAGGCTCTGGTCAAAGAAGCCCTTCTTAATGATGCTATATCCCGTGGCGGCAAGCTGACATCGGGCAACTCAATCAACCTGGCGCGCGAACTACCATCGATGGTCTATTTCTTCCATGCCTATGCACAGGCCATAAACATCCATGGAATTGATGCAAAAGTTGTCATCTCCATTCCATGTGGCAATTTAGGCAGTTTTTGCGCGGCACTCATGGCAAAAAAAATGGGATTGCCTGTAAAACGGTTTATTGCGGCAAACAATGCCAACGATGTGTTTGTTGAATTCCTGAAAACCGGAGGATTCACTCCGCAAAAAGCTCTTATAACACTTGCTCGCGCAATGGATGTAGGGAATCCGTCGAACATAGCCCGGATTATCGATCTTTACGGGGGCAACTTGTCATTGCTCAGGCATGATGTTGAAGGTTATTCTTACAGCGATGAAGAAATAGCTTCAACCATGAAAGAGACATGGAATGCACATTCCTATCATATAGACCCACAAGGGGCAACTGCACTCAGAGCAGTGAACCGACATGTAAACGCAGATGAAATCGGCATAGCCTTAGCAAGCGCCCATCCTGCAAAAAACGCAGCCATTGTCAATAAAGTGACCGGCGCTGCACCGATAATGCCACGGGAACTTGAAACAGAATTCAATAGGCAGATGAAGATTATTAAAATACCGGCCACCCTTAGCGCCCTTCACCGCATTATTAACAACTAAAACATAACAATTATGGCAAACAAACGTGATTTAAAGAAAAAAGTTAAACTGATATGCGAAGATTTGGCCACTGAATGCATGTTCGCCGCCGACTACGTGAAAGGAGTCGACGCCAATGAAATGTATGGCATAGTTGGCAAGATTGCTACATTGCAGGAGAACGCACTCAACAGAATATCGTTCTCATTCGACAAAACACCATCAGATTTCAACAACAGGCACGACTACCACAAGGCAAAAAAAGCATATTTCAAAAAGGCCTATGACTCTTTCCGCGAAAAATTCAACAACCACATGCAAGACGTTGTGAAAGAGATGAACGGCGCCCTCCCGCAAGAAGTGAAAGATGCCAACAAAAAGGCTTGAGGTAACAGCAACTTAACATCAATACGCGAATATGAATTTCGCTGGAAGAATACTTAAAGCATTCGGATGGTCGGTTAACATTACTGTGCCCGACTATCCGAAATGCATCATATGCGTGGCTCCACACACGTCAAACTGGGATTTTATCCTCGGCGAGCTGGCTATTAGGTCGGTCGGCCGCAAAGCCGGGTTCCTGATGAAGTCATCTTGGTTCTTCTTCCCGTTAGGATGCCTGTTCCGGGCCATCGGCGGAATTCCTGTAGAACGGAAAAACAAACGAATCTCACTGGTAGAAGCCATAGTAGATAAATTCCGGCGGGAACCGAAACTGACATTGGCCATAACGCCCGAGGGAACACGCAAACGGGTTGAGAACTGGCATACCGGATTTTTGCGCATTGCCAATGAGGCCGCTGTACCTATTGCACTTGGAGTGCTCGACTTTTCCAACAAGAACATAATGGTGAATGATATATTCATCCCTACCGGAGACATAGGCAATGATATGTTGGCAATCAAGACATTCTACAGACCTTATTGTGGAAAATACCCCGAAAAATTCACCACCGGCCTTGATTAAACATCTTGAGTCAACTGATTTGATTATCAATACATTCCATAAACGTGAACTCAACAATAAAGATAGCCATCCTCCCTCTCGACATTGTATGGTGTGATTGTGAGAAAAACCTCATGGCAGTAGCCGAAAGGCTGCCGCAACTAAAACAGGATACCGATATCTTGGTGCTACCTGAAATGTTCACAACCGGTTTCATCCAAGATCCCATTCTTTTAGACCAAGCCTCCTCATTTGCTGATGCAACCATAGCTGCCGTTAAAGGCTGGAGTTCAAGGTTTAACATCGCCATTGCCGGAAGCTTTCAAACAAAGGAAGGGAGAAACACATATAACCGAGGATTTTTCATCGAGCCATCGGGAGAAGCTTCGTTCTACGACAAACGACACTTATTCTGCCTGAGTCCTGAAAGCAAACTGTTCACCCCTGGAAATGCACTCCCTCAGGTGATCAGGTTTCGAGGATGGAACATATCCATGATTGTATGCTACGATTTGAGATTCCCCATATGGTGCCGCAACCGCAAACATCAATATGACCTCATGCTCGTACCGGCCAACTGGCCATCTGCCAGAGGCTATGCATGGAAACACCTCCTGATTGCCAGGGCAATTGAGAACCAAGCAATATTTGTTGGAGCCAACCGTTCAGGAAACGATGATTACGGCAATTATGACGGCATGTCGTATATCTTCGACCCGCTGGGACGTATGTTAGCCCCAGGCACGTCTGAGACCTCCTCATCTGTAAGTGACAGAAAAAACGCAGCTTCCGGTTTCATATATGCTGAATTTTCAAAAGACGACCTTCAAAAAATGCGCATGAAACTACCGGTAGTAAATGACTCAGATGATTATAACATCATAGGTATGGAATAATCAAGCAATTCCAATATCCGTGGCAAAACAGGATGCCTATCATCGTTTGTTATGATATTGACCGGGATGTCAGGAACTAATTCTTCATCATAACAAAGAGGCTGTTGGTTACGGATTCTGGCCTCAATCTGATGTCGCGAAGCATTATCACGTTTCATGGCACGTTCAATCCTAAGGTTTTCAGGAGCACATACTTCCCACACATCGTCGACCATTTTATCAAGACCGCTTTCCATCAGAATCGCAGTCTCTATAAACAGATGAGGCCTTTCAACAGTCTCTGTTGTCAGATGATTACATATCCATTTGCCGATATCAGCTCTTACTGCAGAATGAACAATAGCATTTAACTTAGATAATGCCGCTTCATCATTAAACACAATTTCAGCCAACCGTTTGCGGTTAATCTGTTGGAATCCGCATTCCAACTCCACAATTACATCCCGGCTTATCTCTTCGGCAATCAACAATTTGATTCCGGCGTCAGCATCCATTATGGCCTTCGCACGGCTGTCGCAATCATACACTTCATATCCCAACGTCTGAAGGATTCGGCATACTACCGACTTGCCACATCCTATACCACCTGAAACAGCCGTAACCATAGCGTTTAATTGTTACTCAGCATCCTCAATTACAAATTCCACCTGTTGAGGATTAACACTGATGCTTTTAAAATATGTAGGCAACTTTGAGATGCCCACATTAAGTGATTTAACATCCGGACGAATCATATTATAATCAACCGTCGCCTTAATTGCCACATTATCCTTATTATACATGCTTTTAGGCAATAAATACGAAACTTCAACCATCGACGGGAAGGTAACCAGTTTACGCCATGCAGGAACATTAACAGCCGTTATCGCCACTGATCGTCTTTTTGCAACCAAAGGCTCAACCGGGAATGTGACTTTAACCGACGACGGAATAACCCTCATTCCGGCAGGCACATCCAAAGCAGTCTCAACAGAAGAGGTATCGGTCAGATTGACAAGATCTATTGGTTTGGTTGAGATAGAATGGATATCGTAACGTCGCGATGAATTGGAATATAACACCACAGAGTCAATGTCACATATCGGATGGCCGGCATATGCATATTGCGGCAATGTTCGGATGCTGCTTTTAATCACCAGAGGCACTTTCACTCCGGGATTGGTGGTATATATCAGTTTTAACGAATCAGGACGCATGGTGACCACCGTCGACCCCATGCCGAATATATTCCTGACAGCTGAATTCAGCTGGGCAGAACTAAGAAGGAGCACACTGTCATTCAAGCGTGTGAAATTCTCGAAATTGATTTTCATCGAAGGGGAATTACCCCACGCCACCTGCATCAACGACGACCCCTTATCTTTAATAGTTACATTCAACGTAGGGTTATAACCCGATAATATAGTCGCATTTTCAGGGAAGGATTCAATAGTCACGGGCAGCACATAGTTTTTCTGCACATCATCGTTTAATGCCAACAGAAACCAGAAAACTGTTGATATTGCCAAAAAAACAAAAAAGGAGAGAATGTTACGCCCTTCCCCAGAGCGTAACCTTTCTCTCATTCTTATATATAATCCTCTGAAATCCAATCTTACAAGGATTATCTCACTTATGCCTTTTTCGACTCTGTGTCTGCAGCAGCATCAGCAGCCGAAGGATACACAGAACCTTTGTCAATCTTAATCGACACCCCGTCGGCAATCGAGATTATAAAAACGTTTTCCTTGATTTCTTTGATTTTCCCATAAATACCACCTGCGGTAATGATACTGTCACCCTTCTGAAGGCCTTCACGGAATTTACGGATTTCTTTTTGTTTCTTTTGTTGTGGACGAATCATCATGAAATAGAAGATTGCGATCAGAACCACAATCATGACAATTCCGGAAATACCTCCACCAGCCTGAGCCTGGAGGGGAATAAGTTGCTGTAACATTCTTTTTGCGTTGTTTTAAATGGTTATTGTTTCAAGACATAGCCGATACCATGGCCTTTAATAGAGACAACGTTCAAACCGGCTGATTTATTTTGCCAGTCTGCCCTCTTCCCTAAGGTAATTCGCAATGGAAAAAAGCACGCCGTTGATAAATTGTCCGCTACGTTGAGTGCTATAGTAATTGGCAATCTCCACATATTCGTTCATGGTCACCGCCATAGGAATTGCTGGAAATTTCAACAATTCTGTGATTGCAGTTATAAGAATAACGATATCCATGAATGCCAGACGTTCAGGATCCCACGAACTGTCATTGATGAATTTTTCTATGTAAGACTTATAGGTATCTCGTTCTTTAATAGCAGTCAAGAACAGTTCCGGCCCGAATTTGGCATCCTCATCATCCTTATAAATTGGCAGCAATGACGTGTCGACCCGTCCGGATGCAGCGAAATGTTTGATTGACTTCAACACAAACGTCCCCATAATGGCAAGGTCGTCGTTCCAGTAAACCGAGCGTGCCTCCATAGCCTCTGCCAAGGCATCGGATGGGAACACCACCGTGCGCAACAATGTGCGCCACAATTCACAATCACGGGCAAAATCGGTGGTCTCTTCATCCATATATTCTTTATATGCTTCAGAAGCCTTGATTTTATCAAGCAGCTCCTTAAGCATATAATAATCCGACTCCCATGAGAAAGGATGCTTCTTCAGATATGCCTCCATATCAGGATTATGTCTGATTGCATCAACATAGGCATTCTCAACGAATCTCATGTTTGGATTTAGCTCATAGTCGGTAGGACAATACTTCGTTTTTGCGGCCTCTATACGCTCATTCTCCATGTCCGTTATATATACCGGAAGAATCAGAAGGGCATGATAAAGTTCATACGCCTTCTCAAGCGATTCATTCAGCGACTGTTTTGCCCTGGCAAACGACGTTTGGGTATCTTGATAGTCGTTCAGAGTTGCAACAGCCATCTCTACACCCTTTTGGAAACCGGCCAATGTGAATTCTTCATTGCCACGGGCAGCCTCAATCACCAACGGATTCGTTGCTATGACAGTGTTGATAATCACGCACCAGAACTGCACATCCTCCTCAAGGTCATGGCGTTTTTTCTTACGATAATCACTATATGCCGCCGATTTTGTTATCAGACTATAAAGACGCAGAAGCGTGTCATCAAACAATTCTATACCAGTGCCCCCTTTCGCTATAATGTCGCGAATGTCGATATTGGAAGCCAATGCCTGGGCTAGTTTATTACCCGAAAGCATATTGGCATCACCCAAAGCCTCCATCGGGTTGCGTCTGCGTGCGTTATCCACCCTATAGCCCGACAGTTCCATGACAAGCAGCAGGATATTCAGATAGGTTGAGTAGGCATATTTGCTGTCGCGGCTTTTGGCAACCGGAGCCTGTTGTAGCTGGAATTCATTACGGGTCAGCAGATAAGAATAGAGCATCTGCACAACCTTTATCCGTATCAAAATTCGATTAATCATTTTCTAAATGTCCTATTGTTTGTTTCGGTCGCTGCAAAGGTAGTAATTTGTCGGCAATCGGCAATATCGGAAGTTTCACTTTTTTGACAGACCATATGCACAATTTTCTTACCTTTGCAATTGAAACCGCATTTATATGGCCAGTTACCTGCAGATTGAGAACCTGACAAAAAGCTACGGAGACCGTATGCTCTTCGCCGATATCACCTTTGGAATCAACGAAGGCGACAAAATCGGACTTATTGCAAAAAACGGAATGGGCAAAACAACCCTGTTGAGGTGTATAGCCGGCACAGAGAGCGCTGATAGCGGGTCTGTCATATTCCGCAATGACCTTAAAGTCGGATTTTTGGAGCAGACCCCACATCTCGACAACAACCTTTCTGTTCTACAGACATGCATCGGCGACAGCGGACCTATTATCATTGCCATAGAATCTTATGAAGCGGCATTGCAATCTGGCGACATAAACAAAATCGCACACGCAACAGAACTGATGGATGCATCTCAGGCATGGGACTATGAAGACCGCCTGAAACAGATGCTGTCGCAACTTGGCATACCCGATTTCTCAATGCCGGTCAGTGTGCTTTCAGGCGGACAGAAAAAACGGGTAGCACTGGCTAAGATCATATTGGAAAATCCCGACCTGCTTATCCTTGATGAACCGACAAACCACCTCGACATATCCTCTATAGAATGGCTTGAAAGCTATCTGTCACAGTCGAAGATGACCATACTGATGGTCACACATGACCGGTATTTTCTCGACCGCATATGCAGCAAAATAATCGAGCTCGATCATGAACAGGCGTTTTTCTATGATGGCAATTATGATAATTACCTGCGCCGTCGCAGCGAAAGAATCGAAGCAATGACGGCCGAGTTGGCTAAAGTCAAAAACACTTTGCGCCGCGAGCAGGAGTGGATGAACCGCCAGCCTCAGGCCCGCGCCGGCAAAGCCAAATTCCGCATCGACGCTTTCTACGACCTGAAAAAACGTGCGGCCATAGACCTTCGTGAGAGAAACGTTAACCTATCGGTAAAATCTTCATACATCGGTTCAAAAATTTTCGAGGCATCACACATCTCAAAACGATATGGCGACAAGATTATCCTCAACGATTTCAACTATGTGTTCTCACGTTATGAGAAACTGGGAATAATCGGAACAAACGGAGTCGGAAAATCAACCTTCATAAAAATGCTGCAGGGACTGGTTCCTTCCGATTCCGGAAAATGGGATGTCGGAGAAACCGTAAAGTTCGGGTATTACAGCCAAGACGGCATCTCATTCGACCCAGCCAAGAAAGTCATCGACGCCATAACTGAAATTGCAGAAAATGTAGTGATAAATGACGGCTCACAACATCTCTCACCATCCCAATTCCTGCAGCACTTCCTCTTCTCTCCGGCCGACCAGCAAAAACACATTGCAAAACTGAGCGGTGGAGAACGTTGCAGACTACATTTGGCGGCTGTTTTGATGCGCTCTCCCAACTTCCTTATACTTGACGAGCCGACCAATGATCTCGACATTATCACCCTCGGACTATTAGAAGAATATCTCTCTGATTTCAAGGGATGTGCCATAATAATATCACACGACCGTTATTTTCTCGACAATATTGTCGACCATCTGTTTGTGCTCGAAGGCAACGGCGTTGTAAAAGATTTCCCCGGCAACTATTCCGACTATCGGAAATGGCAACAAGACATGGCGACCCAAAACGCAAACGAAAAGGCCAGAATAACTGAGAAAACGAAGAAAAACGGCACTGAGAAAGACAAAGCAGACCGTCCCGCAAAACTGTCATTTAAGGAACGGAAAGAACTGGAGGAACTGACCGTTGAGATAGATGAGCTTTCCACCGAAAAAGCAATGCTCGAAACCGCATTCGCCTCCGGAGAACAATTAACCGACATCGAAGCAAAATCCCTGCGCTATAACCAGCTCAAAGACCTCCTCGACATCAAAGAACTACGCTGGCTCGAACTTTCCGAGAAACAATGAATATTCAACACTGTTTTCATCCAGTTTTTCAACCGTTGATTGCTTCGGATATACAAGTATATTCTCACCATGCCGATTGAATTGCAATAATGGCAAATCATCTTCATGGTCAGTTATAACAGCCGACAATATAAGATTTTCGTCAGCAAGAAGCTTTTGGACACCCTCCAACTTAACAACTCCTTTGTTTTCCTGGCCATCTTTAGTTGTTGCACACACATAATTGATACCAAGTTTGTTTGCAAAGCGGATTGCATAAATATCCGGAGCAGCAGTTGCAAGAACAATCATATTATCACCATTTTGGTAACTCTCTAACAATTCGCGACGTGTGTACCCCGTCAAAAAATCGACGAACCTATCTATCTCTTCATCAGAGACTTCTAATGCCATAACACGCCGCTTTGCCACACTATGTGATATCAGCCGTAGCTTACGTAATAGAACAATCACCCATACCTGGATATGCTTTCGCCCAATCCAGCCCACGTATTTCACGAATGAATTACACGCCACCAATGTGCCATCCAGATCAATTACCACCGCATTTTTTTTCATACTGTCAAGCGTCAAGTGACCATGGGAATCTAACTATAGTGCAATCCTGGAACAATCTGTAGTCGGCCAATCCCAAGGCATTCTCTCTGGTAACCGTAATCACAGCAGTTCTGACTGTTATATGCGGACAAATACCTTCAATAGCAGCTTTTACACTCTGAAGTGTTTGACCACTATCCACTGCGTCATCCACCAATAGCACATTTTTTGCCCCATTGCAAATAGCATCCTTTAATTCAGTAGTAATCTCTACCTTTTTAGTCTTATGTCCGGATAAACACGATATGCACCCTAGGACATGGGATTCTATTATCCTAAGCCTGTTGCTCATAATCAATGGAAGTTTGCATATAATCTTCCGTAGAACCTTGTTTTTCAATCCGGTTGTGCGGCGTTGCAGTTTCACATAATACAATGGGACGCCAGCCCCACCTGCCATCTCGCGTGCGACATATACCCCACCATTAGCAATCCCAACCATACAATCATAGGAAAAGCCATCTTCATATATGATATCCGCTAATTGTCTGCAACAATTCTTGAATACATCTTCCGTTAACGTTACAACCTTCATATATCCATTATCAAAACACACTCCATCTAAATAAACGGCTATTTATAGGCATTATTGCAACAAAAGGCGCTGTGTCGAAATTCGACCAACGCCTTTTTTGCATCCGGATGGAGAGGGTGCTGTCAGAATGGTTCAGATGGTAGGAGCCTGAGGGTGAGGGTGAAGGGAGTTGACTAAGGTCAATGACCGAACCCGAAGCCCTCGGGCGACGACCCAGATGAGCCATTATGACACACCCTCCTTTTATGAAAGAGTGTTCTTAAACCGCAAGTCTGCAACTTGCCTAAACGGTTATTCTTTGGTTTTTATGATTCCATCGACTACTTTTGAGGTCACGTTGCCGTCGCCTGGGAGTTCGTCGGCAGTTTCAACTATATTCACATAATACTGTATATAGCCCCAGCAAATCGGGTAATCAACAACATAAATAGGCATCTGGGCCTGCAGAAGGTGACGCCCTACCGGTTGGTCAGCGGTGTTGACAGTGAGGCTGAACGGCTGGGTAATATTCGTACCAATCAGATAATTATCCCAATAATAGGTAACTGCGCCCATAGCGCCATCTTTCTTCGTACGGTTCACAAGCGACAGAGCGTCGATTTTCAGCTCCTCACCCTGCACAACATAGATTTCATCCTCATAAAACACTCCCCCGGAGATAGTGGCATTAACACTCACATCAGGCACCTTGTTGTCATCGTCGTCATCACATGCAGTTGCCACCATTGCCAATGGCAGCAGGAGCAGAATGTAGTAAAAATATTTCTTCATATCCCTTTTTGAATTTTGGATTTTCATTGCCGGAAATTTATTGCATCCACAAACTCCCGACAATGAAAAAGTTGTTAATAATTAATTTTCGTAAAAGTAAATGCTTTAATTCTTAAAAACCAGGTCATCATCAGCCACATCGATGATAATAGGTTTTTCTTTATCTACACTTTGCGACAATATGTCTTTCGACAAGCGGTTAAGCACCAGACGGTGGATAACCCTCTTGACCGGACGCGCACCGAATTCGGGATCATAACCCTCTTCAGCAAGGAACTTCAATGCCGCAGGCGTAACCTCAAGGGTAATACCATTTACAGCAAGCATATTTTTGACACTCTTCACCTGCAAACCTACAATCTCCTCAATCTCTGCCTCATTCAGGGGTGTGAACATAATCGTTTCATCAATACGATTGAGAAATTCAGGCCTTATAGTCTGTTTAAGCATCTCAAGCACCTCCTGCTTGGTTTTCTCAACAACCTCGTCTTTGTTTTCAGAAGTCATCTTGGCAAAATTGTCGCGAATAACAGATGAACCCATATTTGAGGTCATGATGATAATAGTGTTCTTGAAGTTGACCATACGCCCCTTGTTGTCGGTCAGACGGCCGTCATCGAGTACTTGAAGCAAGATATTGAACACATCAGGATGCGCCTTCTCAATCTCATCAAACAACACCACCGAATAAGGCTTACGCCTTACAGCCTCAGTCAACTGGCCACCTTCATCATATCCGACATATCCCGGAGGCGCTCCGACAAGCCTTGACACCGCGTGCTTCTCCTGATACTCACTCATGTCAATTCTGGTCATCATATTCTCGTCGTCAAACAGATACTCGGCCAACGCTTTGGCAAGCTCAGTCTTACCAACGCCGGTAGTACCAAGGAAAATGAACGAGCCTATAGGTCTGCGCGGATCATTCAATCCCGCACGACTGCGACGCACAGCATCTGCTATCGCCCTGATTGCCTCATCCTGGCCTATAACACGCTCATGCAATTCCTCTTCAAGATGGAGCAGTTTCTCTTTCTCGCTCTGCACCATTTTGTTGACGGGTATGCCAGTCCAGCGCGACACTACATCGGCAATATCCTCAGCATCCACCTCCTCTTTAATCAAGGCTTTCTCGCCTTGCATGGCTTTGAGCTGATCCTGAATCCGTGTGTTCTCGTTTTCTTTCTCCTGCACACGTGAATAACGGATTTCTGCCACTTTAGCATAATCGCCCTCACGCTCTGCCCTGTCTGCGTCGAAATTTAATTGTTCAATATCAATCTTATTCTGCTGGATACGGTTGATTAGTTCCTTCTCAGCCTTCCACTTTGCAGTAAACTCTTTCTCTTCTTCGCGGAGCTGTGCCAGATCTTTCTCAATCTCACGCACCTTCTCCTTGTCGCCTTCACGTTTTATGGCCTCGCGTTCAATCTCTTTCTGTGCAATCATGCGCGAAATCTCATCAAGCGCCTGCGGCACAGAGTCTATTTCCAGTCTCAATTTCGAGGCGGCCTCGTCAACAAGATCTATCGCTTTGTCAGGCAAAAACCTGTCGGTTATATACCTCTCCGACAACTGCACGGCGGCAATAATCGCTTCGTCACGGATGCGCACTTTGTGATGGTTCTCATAACGTTCCTTAAGACCGCGCAGAATAGCTATGGCACTCATCTCATCAGGTTCATTAACCATCACCTTCTGGAAACGGCGCTCAAGAGCCTTATCCTTCTCGAAATATTTCTGGTATTCGTCGAGCGTGGTGGCGCCTATGCTTCTCAGTTCTCCACGTGCCAATGCCGGCTTCAGAATATTGGCGGCATCCATAGCCCCCTCACCCTTACCGGCGCCGACAAGAGTATGGATTTCATCAATAAATAGAATAATTTCTCCGTCGCTTTGGGTCACCTCATTCACTATAGCCTTAAGCCTTTCCTCAAATTCACCCTTATATTTCGCTCCGGCCACCAATGCGCCCATGTCAAGCGAGAAAATCTGTTTCGAGCGCAGGTTCTCAGGCACATCGCCACGCACGATTCGCTGTGCCAACCCCTCGGCAATGGCAGTCTTACCCGTACCTGGTTCGCCGATAAGCATCGGATTGTTCTTTGTGCGGCGGCTCAGAATCTGAAGCACACGACGAATCTCGTCATCCCGCCCTATCACAGGGTCGAGTTTGCCTGAACGCGCGCGTTCATTGAGATTTATGGCATATTTATTAAGCGAATTATACGTTTCTTCCGCGCCTTGATCGGTGGCCTTTTTCCCCTTACGAAGTTCATCTACGGCACTTTTCAGCTCCCTCTCACTCAATCCGGCATCTTTAAGAATGGTGGAGGCCGCTGAATTTATCGAGAACAGGGCCATCAACATGGCTTCAAGGGTCACATATTCATCGCCCTGTTTTTTAGCGATATCAAGCGCCTTTTGCAAAACATCATTAGATGTGCGGCTTAGATAAGGTTCTCCCCCCGACACCTTCGGCAACAAAGAAATTTCCCTGTCTGCCTGCGATGTCACGACTGCCAAATTGGCACCCACTTTCTGGAAAATGAATTTAACCAGCGATTCCCCCTCAGTGAAAACACCCTTTAGAAGATGCACCGGCTCAATCTGCTGCTGACCGGCATCGCGGGTATATTCCAACGCCTTCTGAATCGCTTCCTGCGACTTAATAGTGAAACTGTTGAAATTCATATATGTAGTTTTAATTATATTCAAATAATAATACCCCACCCACATCCCTCTCATCTATACTAATTAACAAATCTCATGCCATAATGTTTTTTCCAAAATATCCTTAATCCCCTTTGGCAAATTTGCACAACCTGCGGTCATTAATTATCTTTGCATAAGAATATACCGACATGAAAACCATACGTAACACCATATTGGGGGGTATAACATTTTTATGCACATCGCTGGGTGGATATGCCCAAAGCGAAGTGCAGTCCACGTTCTTCCCCTACCCCACTGTTCCTGAGAATCTTGAGACACTTACAGAACGGTCTAATTTTTTCATCGATAATTTCTGGAAAAGGTGTAACCTGAAATCCGCATTTTCTTCAAAGCAAAAAATGCAACAGGCATTCAACGACTACGCCACCTTCATGCCATATGCCGATGCAGAAATAGTCCACAAATCCATCGACAACCTGATTAAAGAGGTCGGAAAGAATCCGAAGAACCTTGTGGCACTTGCAGAGATGGCAGAGGGAGCGTTTTATGCTGACACGGCACGCATTGTCTGTGACGAATGCTACCTGCCCTTCGCAAAAGCGGTTGTAGAAAACCGGAAAGTGCCAAAAGCTGAAAAGGCACGATTTGAATACCAGGCCAATTCCCTATCGCAATCACAAGTGGGAATGACAGCGCCTGATTTTGAATGGACTGCCCCCGATGGGTCAAAAGGCAGGTTAAGCGACATACCGGCAGGTATGTATGTGCTGCTCTTTTTCAACGACCCAGATTGCGATGAATGTGAACTCGCTCGTGTGAGGCTCGCGGCCGATTACAACCTCAACGATCTTATTGACCGTCAACTGCTGAAAGTCGTCAGCATTTATCCTGGCGAAATGACCGACGAATGGGTTGACCGTACATCAGTCTATAACAAGAAATGGATTGTCGGAGCCGCACCGGAAGTCGACGAAATGTATGATATGCGTAATCCTCCGGTAATCTACTATCTCAACGGTAAACATGAAATCCTCTCCAAAACATTCGACATCGACAGCCTTCTGGAGGCTTTCAGAGTAGTCAAAAACAAGATGGATCATATACAGTAATTAACCCGATGAGAATCGCAACATTGATTTCAGGTGGCGTCGACAGTGCCGTAGCCGTGCATCAGCTTCTTGAGCAAGGGCACGACGTGCACCTTTTCTACATACGAATAGGCCTTGACACAGATGAGGGAGACTGCTCGGCTGAAGAAGACATTGAAATGTGCAGCTTAATATCGCGCCGATTCAATCTTCCGTTTGACGTGGTGTCACTACACCAGGAGTATTGGGATAATGTGATGGAATATGCCTTGCACACCGTACGCGAAGGGTTGACACCCAACCCCGACATAATGTGCAACAAGATGATTAAATTCGGATACTTCGAGCAACGTTGGGGGCATGAATTCGACAAAACCGCCACAGGCCATTACGCATCAACAACTCAAAAAGGCAATACAGTATACCTCTCAACCGCCGTTGATCCGGTCAAAGACCAGACAGACTTCCTTGCCAGGATATCATATGACCAGCTTTGCCACCTGACATTCCCTCTCGGCAGACTGCCTAAATCCGAAGTCCGCAGAATAGCTGCTGACACCAGGATGCCAAATGCATTCCGCAAAGACAGCCAGGGAATCTGTTTTCTCGGTAAAATAAATTACAACGATTTCATCAGAAGGCATCTCGGAGAAAAGCCCGGACCTATCATCGAAATCGAAACCGGACGAAAACTCGGCGAACACCGGGGTTACTGGTTCCATACAATTGGCCAACGCAAAGGACTCGGCCTGAGCGGTGGGCCATGGTATGTCGTAAAGAAAAACATACACGACAACGTTGTTTATGTAAGTAACGGTTATGATTGTGAGAAACAATACGGAAAAACCATCCATCTTGATGAGATGCACTTCATATCCGGCAATCCATGGGCTGAAGGAGCCAGATCGGTAGAAATCACATTCAAGAACCGCCACACCCCGGCATTCACCCCGGCAAGAATCTCACAGGTCAGTGAAAAAGAATTCATCATTGAGTCCTCTGAAAAAATACAAGGGATTGCGCCAGGCCAGTTCGGGGTAATATATGACAGCAAAAGCGAAATCTGCTATGGCAGCGGTATAATTACCGGACGCAATGTGGTTATAAACTAACCCTCTCACAATAACTCATAGGAAAAAATGGAAGAAAGCAGTGGATTAAACCCGTCGCAACGAATAAAATTACGGGTACTTGGCATATCCTACAGCCAGATACAATCCGGAGCGTATGCGCTGATTCTCGCCCAAATTGACGGGCCATATCGGATTCCTGTAGTCGTCGGCGCTGCTGAAGCCCAGTCGATAGCCATTAAAATGGAAGGTATAATCCCGCCACGGCCTATGACCCACGACCTCTTCGCATCGCTGGCGCAGGCTTATGGCGTGGTGCTCAAAGATGTATTCATCCACAAATTCGAGGATGGGATTTTTTCATCAGAGCTTACGTTTGAGGATAAAAACGGGGTTGAAGTAAAGCTCGATGCCCGCACATCTGATGCAATAGCCATTGCCATGCGCACACACACGCCTATTTTCACAACCCCGGAAATCCTTGAAGAAACAGGCTTCATAATGGAGATAAAAGAAGCCGACGCTCCAGAACTTCCGACAGATGAAGAGATTGAAGAAAGTTTTAAAGAACCTGACCTCGAGAATCTCTCAGTTGAGGAACTTGAACGGCTTCTCAACAAACATATCGAGAACGAAGAATATGAAGAGGCGGCCCGTGTCAAATCCATATTGTCGTCGAAAAAGCGGTAGCCCAGTCCATATTCCACCAAATTTAAGAACTAAGGTTGCCCCCGACAAAACAAATACCTTCTTACCACTCAAACCTACAACAAACTAACACCTAAAAAACAATGAAAAGTCTGAAAATACGCCTTTCAGTGATGAATTTCATGGAATTTGCCGTATGGGGAGCCTATCTCACATCACTCGGTAATTTTCTTGCCCGCAACGGGCTGCAAGAACAAATCGGATGGTTCTATGCCGTGCAAGGCATAGTGTCGCTGATTATGCCATCGCTGATAGGCATAATCGCAGACCGATGGATTCAGGCACAACGTATGTTAAGCCTCTCCCATCTGATCGCCGGATTTTTCATGGCTGCCGCTGGGGTCTATTGCATGACAGCCACAGAAATCAGCTTCGCACCCCTCTTCACACTCTACACCATATCGGTAGCATTCTTCATGCCTACAATCGGCCTGGCGAACTCAGTCGCATTCAATGCCTTGACAAAGGCCCGAATGGATACCATGAAAGACTTCCCTCCAATCCGCATATGGGGCACTATCGGATTCATATGCGCCATGCTATTCGTGAATTTCGCAGGCCCTTCCGACGCCAAGTTCCAGGCCTCATATATGCAGTTGTTCGCATCGGCGGCCTTCAGCCTAATACTGACTTTCTACGCTCTGACAATGCCTAAATGCCCCACCAATAAAGTCGCACAGGGAAGTTCACTTGTCGATACCTTAGGTCTGCGTGCATTCAAACTGTTCCAGCAGAAGCGCATGGCCGTATTTTTCCTATTCAGCATGTTACTCGGCGTTTCACTTCAGATTACAAATGGTTATGCCAATCCCTATATAACCAGCTTCATCAACATCGATTCATTCAAAGATGCATGGGCTGCACAAAACGCAAACGCCCTAATATCCCTGTCGCAAATCAGCGAAACCCTCTGCATATTGCTCATACCCATATGCCTCAAACGATTCGGCATTAAAGGTGTTATGTTGATGTCTATGTTCGCATGGGTATTCCGGTTCGGATTCTTCGGACTCGGCAACCCTTCTGAAGGCTTATGGTTGTTTATCGCCTCTTGTATCGTCTACGGCATCGCATTCGATTTCTTCAATGTGTCTGGCGGACTATACGTAGATAAGATGACCTCCTCTTCAATCCGCAGCAGCGCCCAGGGATTATTCATGATTATGACCAACGGATTGGGCGCAACGATAGGCACAATCGGGGCTATGCTGATTGTCAACCATTTCGTAAATCCACTGGCATCTCCTGAAGCCCAACTCGCAGGATGGCGCATATGCTGGTATATTTTTGCTGCATATGCTCTCGTTGTCGGAATATTGTTCATTTTCCTCTTCCATGACAAGCACGACAAGGTTTCCGACGAAACCGCTGCCAAAGCTGAGATAACCGAAGCCGAGGTTGCGGAAACCATATGATTCCATCTCCCCATCTATTCTAATCAAAACTTTCAGGGATGATACAGTTTTATGCCCCAGATATAGCAACCACCCACACATTGCCGGAAAGCGATTCACAACACTGCGTGAAAGTTTTGCGGAAATCGCCTGGCGATATAATAGAAGTAATCGACGGCAAAGGCCGTCGATTCACATGTCGTCTTAAAGAGGCACATCCCAAACGGGCCACTGTGGAGATTCTCGATTCAATCAGCATACCACCGTTCTGGCCAAACAGAATAGCCATTGGTGTTGCGCCGACAAAACATCTCGACCGCATGGAATGGCTAACGGAAAAGTTGACCGAAATAGGGGTAAACTCCATAACCCCACTTCTATGCCGCAACTCAGAACGTAGAGAAATCAAAAGCATCCGATTAGAGAAAATCGCAGTGTCTGCCATGAAACAGAGCCTCAAGGCCATCTGTCCCGAAATCTGCGAGATGACACCATTAAAACAATACATTGACTTTACCAGTCATTATCAGCAGAAATTCATTGCTCATTGCGATAGCAACCATAATCGGAAAATGCTAAGCCGTGAATATGTCCCAGGCAAAGACACAGTCATAATAATAGGGCCAGAAGGAGATTTCTCCCCTGAAGAAATAAACAACGCTATAGCATCCGGTTTTATTCCCATATCCCTCGGAGACGCCCGGTTGCGGACAGAAACAGCTGCATTGGCGGCATGTGGCATCTGCCACACTGCCAATCAGATTGCGAATATTGAAAACTGAAAAAACTAATTACACTGAACCACCCCCGTTCTAAAAATGTTAAAAACATGAATCACGATTCAATCACAAAATATCTTCTCTCCTCTCCCAACGGGAATTTCTTTCTGCTTGCAGGACCTTGCGTAATAGAAGATGAAAAGATGGCTCTTGATATTGCAGAGCGTGTGCTGGCAATGACTTCAGCTCTTTCGATTCCCTATGTCTTCAAAGGCAGTTACCGCAAGGCTAACCGCTCCCGCATTGATTCCTTCACAGGAATAGGAGATATAAAGGCTCTTGAAATACTGCGAAAGGTGCGTGAAACATTCCGCATTCCGGTAGTCACTGACATTCACACGGCCGAAGAAGCAGCCATTGCGGCGGAATATGTCGACATATTGCAGATTCCTGCGTTTCTGTGCCGGCAGACCGACCTTTTGGTAGCAGCTGCAAAAACCGGCAGAATGGTCAACATCAAAAAAGGTCAGTTCCTGTCGCCAGATGCCATGCGCCATGCAGTTCAAAAAGTGAGAGATGCCGGTAACAATCAGGTTGCCATAACAGAACGTGGCACAACATTCGGCTATCAAGATCTTATCGTAGACTACCGGGGCATTCCCGAGATGCAAAAAAACGGATGTCCGGTGATTCTCGATGTAACCCACTCGCTTCAACAGCCCAATCAGATGACGGGAGTAACAGGCGGCCGGCCCGATATGATTGAAACCGTAGCAAGAGCCGGCATTGCAGTGGGGGCTGATGGCATCTTCATCGAAACCCACCAGAATCCGGCGGTAGCGAAAAGCGACGGAGCCAACATGCTCCCGCTCGACAAAATGTCGCACCTGCTCTCCCACCTTACCCTGTTGCGCACGGCAGTCAATGCCATAAAACAAAACCAACAGAACCAATAGATAGAATTTCAACATATTTATGATTATGAGATTTAACAGACTCTTTGCTGCCGCAATATTGGCGGTATCCGTCGCAGGGGGCGCCTATGCCCAAGCCGGGCTCAACGACCCCATGACCAAAGCGATGATGGAGATATATGACCAGGAAATAGCTGCCAATCCGCAAGCCTACGACATATATTTCCGCCGGGCAAACGAATACTACAAATTCGACCAATATTTACGTGCACTGTCAGACATCGACAACGCCATAAAATATGCTCCTAAAGACGACAGCGACCTCCTTTTCCAATGCTACTCCCTGCGCGGCGACATCTACCAGATGCTCGGCAAATTTGAAGAAGCACTCGCCGATTACACCCAAGCACTGAACATCGACCCCACCTCATTCATGGCCCTGTATCAAAAGGCGAACACTGAATATGAACTGGGTAGGTATGCTGACGCAAAAGCCGACTATAACCGTATGCGCGCCAATAATGCCCGAAGCGCAGAGGCTTTGACCGGACTTGCCCGCATTGCTGTTAAAGAGAACAACCTCGGGCTAGCATCAAGCTATATGGACGATGCAGTTTCAATGATGCCGGCCGATAGCGACATATATGTGCGCCGCAGCTCCGTCAGGCAGATGCTCGGCGACAACACCGGAGCTGTCGATGATCTGATTATGGCGATCAGCATTGACAGTGCTCCAAAGGCATTCGGCAAGCTGGTTGAAATAAGCAACGAAGATTATCCTGCCGTTGTAACAGCCCTGAGTAATGCCGTAAACCAGGCTCCTGACCAAGGAATGTTCTACTATATCCGCGGCGTCATTGCCCAGGCACATAACCACTATCCGGCTGCTATCGCCGATTTCCAGAAAATCATCGACGACAACATGTATAACTATGCCGGTATCTACGGGTCTATGGCGGAATGTTACTATGCCCTGTGCGATTTCGACAGAGCCTTGGAAAACATCAACCAGGCAATAGGCATGGGCGCCGACAACGCCCCCTATAAAATTACATTGTCGAAAATATGCCGTGCGCAAGGACGCCACCAGCAAGCACTCGACGCCGCAGACGCCGCCCTTGAAAAGATGCCTCGCAGTCAAGAAGCACAGATGCAGAAAGCTCTTTGCCTCTATTCATTGGGAAAATATGACCAAGCCTCAACCATATTCGGCGAACTGATAATGGATGACCCGAATGACCCGATGAACTATATGATGCAGGCATGGGTTCTCGAAGACGGACTTTCAAAAAAACAGAATGCCACCGCCATCTACAAACGAATGCTCGACATCGATTCAGACTGGTCTAAGCCAGCCTCGCTTCGCGGATTCCCTCTCCTGTTCACCAATAAAACCAAAGAAGCTATCCAATGGGCCGAACAGATTATTTCAGAAAACCGCGACACAGACGGATCAGTCAACTACCTGGCAGCTTGCCTTTATGCCCAGGCTGGTGAAACAGAAAAAGCATATGAATGTATCGAAAATGCCCTGAATAAAGGTTATGCCAACCGATATAACCTGACAATGCTCGACGACGCAAGGGTGAACATAGCACCATTACGCAAAGGCAACCGCTTAACCCAAATAATGTCAAATTATTCCTATATTTTTGAATAACCGGAAATAAACCAAACAATCCGCCATATTGTTAAATATCTATAACATCTATTTAACAATATGGCGGATTCATTTTATAGAATTTTTCGATTCACATCTTTATATATCTGTATAAGCGCAACTCTTCTATCAGCCTCGTTCACATCATGTTCCGACAGCGAGCATTTCGATGAACTGCCTGGTGCCATACAGAAATTCGTCGCATTATATTACCCCGAAATAGCCGTATCAAGCTACTCGTTTAATAACGGCATATACAGCATAGTGTTGCGCAACAGTGCCACCATGACCTTCAATTCATCATACCAATGGATTACCGTCAATGGCCGCGGTTCCACACTGCCGGAAATTTTCATATATGACCGCCTACCCGAAGCCCTGTATGAATATCTGCAGACAACATCCAACATTAATGAAGTATATTCAGCCACGCATAATTCAGCCACCTATACGCTCGATTTGTTGGATTACACGGTAGTTTATGACATCAAAACAGCTACTATAACATATTCATCGCGCAACAGCCGATAAACCATTGCAAAACATCCCAATCCATCCAATCAAATAAGTAACTCAAATTAAATGCTGCCGACATTTTTATGGCTCCTTTGAAAAACGCATTGTTGCATGATAAATCGGGAAGTTCAACGCAAGTATCACTCCATCTGTAATATCTGCAGACACTTCACCTCCCATTGACTCCATCATCGAGTCAAACCACTCAAGATTATAATGGTTTTCAAAAATAGTTCCGTATAGATAGCCCTTCACCATACCGTTATTCCAACGTTTCCCATTGACCACAGCACCACCCATCAGCAAAATATCATATATAGGCCTCTGTCCATTGGAACTGACACCTGAATCAATCGAGGTAAAAAGGCCATGCTTTACTATCGCGAGTTTATAATTACCTCCGATATCCGCCCAACGGGTATCAGTATCACGGTCAAGGAAACACCAGAAACCCTCAACCAGGTCATGGCTATCCCTGAGATACTCCTCAACATCTTCTATCACCGCACCTGTAATAAGCGCATCTGCTGGATTAATTTCAGACCGATATGCCATAAAATCAACATTCAGTTTGCGGTTACTCCACATCACAACGCTGTGGGCGTCACTGGCAACAGACACTTCCCCGGCATAGCACTGCGCACCAGACCCGACCCACAAACGAATATGTTCACCGTCACATTCTGCTGTCAGGCAATTATTATCCTCAAACAAGCCTACATTCTCATAAAAATCACGGCTCAGAATCTGATGGAATTCACCGTCCGTCGATATGCAGCCGGCACTGATTCTAAGAAAACGCCTGTCGAATGGGTCTCCAAGATAATCGTTACCCCACTGCAGCGCTACTCTCATTATTTCGACCCCGCGCTTATCACGCCACGACACACCCCATGATGCGTTTCCAACACCTGCAACATTGCGGTTGCCTTTAATCGCTGCATTAATCTCAAAATCGTAAAACAGAGGCAATCCCCCGTCGGCTAATACCACCTCGCCACCTTTTTGAATAGTAAAACCTTCCGAAAAACATTCAGCGGCAATGCCAATTATCGACAAAGCGAAAACATATGCAACCACAACCAACCTCAACGACGCATTCATAACCCAAATTCTGAAAAACGGCAATCCAAACACATCGTTATTCAACAAAACAGCCCGACTCATACAGCCCCACAGCCTCGGCCACAAACTCCGAATCATCCATATCATACGGGAACCAATGGATTCTGAAACCTCGTCGCTCCATTCCGCGAAACCATGTCATCTGTCGTTTTGCAAATTGATGAATCGCAATTTCAAGCTGGCTATGCATCTCCCCCCGACTTATTTTGCCTGTGACATATAGGGTCAGATATTTATATTCCAGGCCATAATAAATTAAGTCATCCGCCGCTATTCCCGACAGCAGCAGCCCCTCCACCTCTTCGGCCATTCCCGACAACAGCCTGGCATCAAGCCGCGATGTTATGCGGCGTCTGCGTGCATCCCGGTCTATGTCAAGACCGATTATCACCGACTTTTTAGGCTCCGGGGCGGTAACTTGCCGGGCCACATCTGGATGTTCCATATAATATGTCTGTATCTCAATCGCCCTAACGGCTCTTTTAACCGAATCCAGGTCGGTCACATTGTGCAGGGCTTTCATACCCTCCAGAATCACCCTCAGCTCATCTATCGTCTTTCCTGACAATGATTCTCTCAGAGGCTTATTTTCAGGCACTTCTGGCAGACTGACACCTTTCAGGAAAGATTCTACATACAGCCCCGTCCCTCCACACATAATCACAGCCTTATCTCTCCGCTCTATATCATCCTGAGCAACAGATGCATCCCTGAGAAATTCAAAAAGATTATATTTGGTTCCTGCATCAGCCACATCAATCAGATGATATGGCACTTTGCCATACTCTTCCAAATCTTTCCCCGTGCCCAGATCCATACCGCGATAAACCTGGCGTGAATCCCCGCTTATAATTTCTCCATCAATAGCTCGGGCCACGCTGACAGCACGCCTGGTTTTACCGGATGCCGTAGGCCCGACGATAGCTACAACAGGTTTGCCTTTGTTCATCATCCTTTACCCGTTTTCAGATGTTTGGCAAAAATCTTCTTCAGCCTGAATCCAAAGCAGTCTTCATTGTTTCTGGCAATATTAAGCCAGCGGCGGTCATTAAAATCCACCTCCCAATTACGGATGTCGCGAAGCCTGAATGTGGGTTTATAATGCTTGATTTTATATAGCCTACGCCCCTCCTTGTCATATGTTTTCCATGCCATTGAGATATTATAGACACGGTCGATTTCCGACACGAGGTCGCGGGTAAGCAATCCCTGCGATGCCAAATGGCACAGATTGCCCCATGTCATCCATTCCCCCTCCACATCTGATTCCGCAACAATATCGGCATTGTCTACAAAAGCGAAATAATGAAACATATTCTGATATGTAACATCATCTGGGCTTGAATAAATCAACTTTATTTCAGCATTGGATATCCCGGTTTTTGATTCAAATTCAGTTATCGCCGAATGGAGATTTTCCCTCTCGCGGTATGGGGTCCGTATAACCACAGGAGTATCGAATTTCTTTATCTTCGCTCCATTGGGATAATTATTAGCCGTGCCGTGGAACGTCAGGAAGATTTTGTCTGCCCATATAATCAGATAACGCATCGTTGTCGTTCCGGGGCGTTCAACAAAATGCTCCTCATCATTCTGACAGTAATATATCCACATTGAATAATACCTTCCCCCAAGATAAATCAGCGACAAAACATACATCGCCAATGGAAGCCACAGGAAAAAGAACAGATCCGCCCGGTTGAGATTGACATTGACATAATGCACAAGATAGTAGCCCCAGTCAACGACACTCAGAAGCAACGACAACAAAAACAGCAACGAAGTCTGATACCGCCATTCTTTGCGGAACAGCAATCCTGGAAAACCATGCTCTATAACGTTTCCATAACGTGTATGACAATCGCGGCACACTTTCGGCTCTTTACCCCTCAACAGATGCCAAAGGGTTACAAGACATGCCACCGGCGCTGTAATCAGGATGGAAATCAATGGGGTGTCCATTGTATAGGGCTGCCCTGTAAGCTCATGTTTCACTCCTCCACGGCTGAAGAAATAGATTACAACAAGTGCCACTGCAGTTATGAGCATAACCGACGACACCTCCTGAATCAGACGGGAACAAGACGGGATATCACGTTTACGCAAAACTGAATGCACCCATTGCAAAGCTATATAACAGGCTATGTTGATCGGTGCCAGCCACTGCTTGGGCACTATAGGGGCGAGCATAGTCAGCATCGTAAGAAAACCGACTGCCACAGCCCAGTTCCGCCACAATCCGAAAATCGCGATTGTCATACCCTCCCTACGTTGGTTTGATCTAAACATTGTAGAATCTCCTTCCCCTGGTTTTATTGAATTTTAAAGATTGACCTTGAAATATTCCACCATGCGTCCATAAACCAACGCACGAGCATCACAGCCATAAATGGAATGGTTCATGTTAGGAAACAGGAACATATCGCAATAGCGGTCAGCCTCCTGCAGCTTCCCGACAAATTCAATCGTGTTTGACAGATGAACATTGTCGTCGGCAGTCCCTGACATGATTAACAATCGGCAATTCATTTTGTCAGCTCGCATGACAGGCGCCCCCGCATCATAGCCTTCTGAATTCTCCTGAGGGGTCAGCATATAACGCTCGGTATAAACCGTGTCGTAATAGCGCCATGAGGTAACAGGAGCTATCGCAACCGCAGCTTTGAACGGACACTCTGTAGAGGTAGCGCACATAAGGGTCTCATATCCCCCATAGCTCCAGCCCGCAATACCTATGCGGGCTCCGTCGACAAACGGCAAAGAAGCTGCGTATTTTGCCACATTCAACTGGTCAATAGTCTCATAATAGCCTAAACGCTTATACACCACATCACGGAATTGGGTGCCACGGCCCCCTGTGCCACGACCGTCAACGCAAATGACCACAAAACCTTCTTTGGCGGCATAATAATCCCAATCCATTTTCCATCGGTTAACCGCTTCCTGTGATCCCGGGCCACTGTATTGCCACATAATTACCGGATATTTCTTTGATGCGTCAAAGCCTTCCGGCTTAATCATATAACCATTAAGGGTTGTTCCATCAGACTGCATCGTGAAGAATTCCTTTTTCGCCACGCCTTGGTAATTAGAGCTATAACGAGAATTATCCTCCAATATACGTCCACGGTCTTTCTTGCCCTTCATGGCAAATAGCGTATGCACTGGAGGAGTCAACGCATCACTGTAGTTAACAACATAATAGTTCATCATGCCAGTGAAAACTGCGCTCCCCCATCCGGTTTCAGGGGAAAGAGCCTCTGTGCGTTGACCGGTTTTATCCGTACGGTAAACCACCCTGTTTATGGCATTAGCTGGTGTTGCCCCTGTAGATGCAGGAACCGCTTGATAAAACGCCCGGCCAGAAGCATCCTCGCCATAATAAGCCGTCACATCCAGACCAGAGGCCGTCTGTTGGCGTTGCAGTTGGCCGCCATATGTGTATTTGTAAGCCTGATTAACACCTGACCGTTCTGACAGCACCGTAAAACCATCACTGTCGAAAGATATATCTTCATAGGCCATCGGATTGAGCCAGGCCTTCGCTTCCTCAACAAGGATTGATTTTGAAACTGTCGATTTCGGATTCGATGCATATATCTCCATACGGTTCTGGGCACGGTTCAATGTCACAACCATCAGTTGCGGCTCCGTTCCCCCTCCGAAAGCAATCTTCGGGATATATTCGATTTCAGGATCTTTAAATGCAATCTCCTTGGTCTTACGGTTATCAACATCATAACTATACACACCTACCCTCGAATTAGGCTTACCTGCAACAGGATATTTATAAGTGAACGCACCCGGATAGAGAGCATATTCCTGTTGCGGCTCACACCATCCTTCATAGAGGCTGAAAGTGAACGTAGGCACATTGCTTTCATCAAATTTAAGGTAACACAATGTCGAACCGTCGGGCGACCAGGCCATAGCGTTGACCATAGCGAACTCCTCCTCATAAGTCCAATCAGGCAAACCATTTATTATGCTGTTTTTCAATCCGTCAGTGGTCACCTGGACTTCAGAATCATAATCGATTTTTTTGATATGGATATTATTATCCACTACAAAAGCCACCATGCGGCTGTCAGGAGAAAACACCGGAGATTGTTGCAGCTCATAAGTCTTTGAAAGAGGTCTGAGTATATTGCGTTTTATCTCAAAAACATAATACGAGGCCTTGAACGAATGCCTGTAAACAGGTTCTTTCCCAGTGTATATCAACAATTTTGTGCCGTCAGGGCTGATTGTGAAGTCTTCAATCGACATAACGCTGCTTTCCCGCGTATGGCTGGCATCAAGGACCACACCCTCTTCTTTGCCCGAAGCTGTATTATATCTCACAATCTTCTTGCCACTTTCGTCAAGCATAAGATAACTTTCTCCATCTGGCATGAATTTCATCTTGCCTGGAGAAGCCGGACTATTAGCCGGATAAACATATTTGGCAATCTCATTAACCCTTATCAATGATGCCCGATCCGCCGCCGACAAATCTTGGCTTATCGCCATGACAAATCCTAACGGCATCAACGCCATACCAATGGCATGTTTCCCTATTTTAATCATATTATCCATTCTGTCAGTCATTTCTTAGAGTGTATTGAATTTAACGCTTGAATCACCACAACGACATTTGCGCCGGATTCTCAGGCGTCTGCTTCCGGGGCGGTTCTTTATACCCGAATTCCTGAACCGAAGCGTCTGTTTTTGAATCGGCTTTACCGGCCGGTGGAATTGAAATCAACCAATCGGTATCTTCCAACGTATCATCAATCGCAGAAATCTTGAATTTCTTCTGCGTATTTTTCCTTTTTTTACCGGAATCTTTTTTTGCAGCAGGCTTATGTTCTTCGGCAACCGAAATCTCAAATGATGTGCCCCCGGTTTCAATCTCACCGGTTATATCCACACTGCTATCATCATGCTGATAAAGAGGTTGCGGTTCATTAACATGGCTACGCTGTATCTTCAGACGGTCTATCTCCGACCTCAGTGCACTTTCCGATTGAGAATGTTCATATATGTTATTTTCAATGGTTTTACGCAATGAATCCGTCACATCCTCCAACCGTCTGATTGCATCATCCTTCTGCCTGATTGCATCAGCATATTCTTTATTTTCAAGCTCAAGCTGCCTCAAGCGTTCAGACTTCTGCAGAATCTCATCTTTCTGCTTATGCAGAAACGCCTCGTTATTCTGGCGCGCTTTCTCAAGCGCATCAAGCTGGCGGTTCATCTCTTCAACCACTTTCAGATTTTCAAGACTCTCGCCAAGTCTTTCGGCAGTTGTCTGGTGCTCGACTTTCAGTGATAGATACTCCGCTGATAGTTCCTCAACCCTTATCTTTGCCGATTCAAGTTCAGACCTCATTTCATTCATCTTACCGGTCTCTTCAACCAGCGCCTTCTGGGCATCATCTAACTTTTGCCGCAATCCCGCGTTTTCTTCACTCAGCATCACTGCCCGTGAGGTTTGCTCCCGGGCTTTCTCCACAGCTTCAGCAGTGCGTTTGTTCAGATCGCTCAGCATTGCATCGCCCAAATCATCCTTCATCTTTGATTGCTCAAGCGCATCCTTCAACGATGAAATCTCATTCTTTAGGTTTTCAACCTCATTTTCTGCGGCTTCCTTACGGTCAGCAAGCTCTTTCTGCGCATTCTCAAGCCCGGCAGCAAGTTCAGCTATCTTGGCTGCAGCCCCCCTGTCGGTTTCTGTCTGCTCATTACCCAATACCTGCGTAACACGAAGTTTATTCACCAGGCTTTTATTTTCGAGAATATACTGCTCATTTTCAGCCGATATGTCAGCCAACTGTTTCTCAAGTTCTCGCACCTTGTCGGTAAGCGCCCGTTTCTGTCGCTCTGCACTAAGTTGTTGTTTTTTAGCTTCAGAACTGTCTTCAACTTCTTTCGATGCCATGCTTTTCAAGGAGTCAATCTCCGCCAGCAGTCGCCTACGTTCTTGTTCCCATCGGTTATTACATTGCTTCACGGCCTCATTCTCAATCCGTTCAAGATATTCTTTAGCCGACGCATCGAGCCGTTCATAAAGATATTCCTTTTGCGACTTTTCATCAACGGTTTTCTGCAGGAACTCAGGGAGGGACTCATTGAAAACCGTCAGCACTGAATCGAAAATTTCAAGTTGCATCTGTTTGCGAGTATCGATCTCACGATTCTCCTGCATAACCGCCGGCTTATCAGACATCACATCCGGCCTTTGTATCGAATTAGGTTCAACATTCTGCATAGCAATTGTTTCCTGCCTGTCGCGCAAAGGAGTGACACGCGCATCCACACCCTCTGCCGTCTCCTCATCAGACTCCGACTGGCTGAAACCTAAAGCATTCCTGAGATATCTGAAAACACCCATTATAATAGTCGTTATTATGAATCGAACCATACGCAACGTTTCCGGAAGCTAAACTGAAAGCATCCTTCGCTACGTATGTCACTATTCAACAAAATTAATAAAAAATCCCCGGCTTGCCCCCACATACCGCATAAAAAAACGCAATCTTCTGAAAATTGCCAGAAGATTGCGTCATGCTTCCTCTATGCATATTTATATCATGGCTTTTTAACAACGCCATTACCCTTTTTACCGTCAATGCCTATAATCAGAGGCTGTTCAAATGCCACAAGCCTCAGATGCTCACTCTCGTATTCAGCCGGAAGGGAATCAAGGCCATCTATATCAACAAAATCATCACTTCCATAAGGATCAACGGTGAAATAACCAACCCCGAAAGAGGTCAGATTCTGAAAAAAATGGGTACCTTGGCTTGGCTCGATACGGAAATTCTCCAACGCAGTTTCAACTACGAGCCGGGCTCCTGCAATGTCAGCCCACTTTACCGGTATGCCTAAAGCATTATCACTTGAGCCCCAGCGGCCCGGGCCAATCAAAACATACCCTTCATCATGTTCAACAAACCTACGGTTTATCGAAGCGATCTCTGCAGCAATATCCGAATTATGCAATGATGTGAAGGTCTGTGGACGCACATACAGTATCTTCCTGACATTATCTGTCATACCATGTCCTAATGCCCTTCCGCTCTTTAATAACAGAGCTTCGTCGGGCAACCCCATCACCTCTTCGTCAACGTCCTCTTTCCTGTCAATTATCGGCCTGATCTGCAGCCAATATATTCTTCCGTTCAATTCCCCTTCATTCTCAATATTACCGGCAAACTCTATCTCCACCGGGCGTTGCATTGCCTGTTGTCCTTCTGTCAGCATAAAATTGACAGCTTCCGCCAATGGGAATGCGCCATCTCGCAAGATGTTGGCAAAAGTCACGACTTTACGCCCCGGCCCGGCCGCACTGTCCCTGATAAACACGTCATTGGCATCATATGTCGAAACGGTCAGACGCAACGCATCGGTATCCTTGAAATCCTGCACACTCTTCCGGGTAAGATTGAAACTGTCATCAACCTTGAAATCATCTGAAATCTCATTCAGATTCAAACAATACAATTCACGCTGCGTGTCGCGCAAAGCCAGATCAAGAGTTGATGTCTGCAACACTTTATGAGGATATCTTGGCGAAAAACGCAACGCCCGCCCTCCATCAACAATATATTTTCCCAACCCTACGGCCACCTCGGCAACCCCCTCTTCCGGCAACTCCTCGTTCAATGGATAATAATTTAGAGAACGTCCCACCCCTGCAAATGAAGGGAAATAATATCCATCATAATCCTTCCCCACAACCTCCTGTATAATCACAGCCATCTTTTCCTGGTCGATAACATTCGACGTAGCCGTCATATATGCCTTGCTTTCTGCATAAAACACCGACGCATAAACACCCTTGATGGCATCAGTCAGAAGCCTGATCATCTCCTCGCCATCATCAACATGTGGAATCATATAGGTTGAATAAACTCCTGCAAAAGGCTGATAATGGGAATCTTCAAGAATACTTGAGCTCCTGACAGCCAACGGACGGTCAACAACCTCTGTCAACGCTTTCAGATCATCGCGCACCCTGGCCGGAAGTTTGGCTTCCAAAAAGACCCGCAATATTTCTTCATCTGATGCATTGCTCAGCGCCATTGGGTAAAGGTCGTTCTCAGCCATGAACTCATCGAAAATGTCAGTACACAACACAACCGTTCTCGGAATGGAAATCGACACTCCGGCGAAGTTATCACATTCAGGATGTTTTTTTATTATCGAATCAATAAACGCCAGGCCGCGCCCTTTACCTCCTAACGACCCCTGCCCTATCCTTGCAAAATTAGAATAGTAATCAAACCTGCCTTTTTTGAATTCCGCAACAACGCCACGATTTTTCATCTTGCGATATTTGACAATCAAGTCGAATATCAGCCGTTTCACAGCCGGTGCCTCTTCAAGCGAATTAAACCTGTGGGACCTCAAGGCATCTGCAATGGGAAACATCGCCCGGGAATAAAGCCACCGCGAAATATCGTTCCTACACGCATGATAAAGCAATGACGATGAAGGAATGTCGAACACACGTTTCTGCAGCTCGTTTATACTCGACACTTTCATTATCTCGTCACCCGTATTGGGATTGATAAACGAGAAATCGCCGAATCCGAAACTTCCCATTATCGCTTTCCCAAGGTCCACAGGCAGTTTTTTTGAAGTCTTATCAAGAAAAACCCCATCAAAATCCCCCACTTTATCACGATTGCCGCTCTCAGTCGATTCCACAATTATAGGCAGATATGGGTCTTTTGATCTGACATATCTGGCAAATCTTAAGCCCGCCTGCGAATCTTTATCCCCATTACGCTTAAACGACACATCAGTTATTATGCCAAGCATTTGATCGGAAAACTTCGCATAAAGCTCCATGGCCTCCTCATAATCCCTGGCAAGGATAACCTTTGGACGCCCTCTCATGCGCAGCATCTTCTCATGCTCGTTCAATGCTTCAGTTGAGAAAATAACACTCTGCTTCAGAAGAAATTTATAAAGATGCGGAAGAATCGACGAATAGAATCTTATGGAGTCCTCAACCATAAGAATCATCTGCACACCAACTTCAAGAACGTCATTATCCGCATTTCTCTTATCCTCAATCAGCTTTATGATGGCCAAAAGCAAATCAACATTCCCAAGCCATGAAAACACATAATCGACTCCGCTGAAGTCCTCCTGCGACAATCTGCGTGACACAGATTTTGAGAATGGCGTCAACACCACAATAGGCACTTCAGGAAAGCGTTGTTTTATATTCTTAGCCTCAATAAACGTTTCGCTTATATCCATGCCGGGCATGGCAATCACCAAATCAATCGAGCGGTCTTCCATCACATTAAGAGCCTCTCCGATATGCGCCACCCGGGCTATGCGTGGCGGCGACGAGAGATGGAGCGACACATATTCGTTATACAGCTGCTCATCAACGCGCCCATCCTCCTCCATCATAAACGTGTCATAAGGCGATGCCACCAACAGCACATTGAAAATACGACGCTGCATAAGGTTCTGGAACTCCGTGTCTTTCAGATAAAGCTGACTCAATGGTTTCTCGTTCATAGCAAAGATATAAGTTTGTTGCAAATAAGTATTAGCTAAATCTCCCTGAATCAGTCTGATTCATGCCAACTACTGCCCAAGGCATTTCAACCGCCTTATAGCATCCTCCGGTTCCGTCGCAGCAAACACATAGCTACCGGCAACCAATATGTCAACGCCGGCAGCTGCCAGCAGACGGCCTGTATGTTCATTCACTCCTCCGTCAACCTCAATCTTTGCATGCGAACCGTAAGAGTCGATCATCCGGCGCAAACGGCGAGTCTTAGCCAATGTATTTTCAATGAATTTCTGCCCACCGAATCCCGGATTGACCGACATAAGTAAAACCATGTCAAGCTCCCCTATCACATCCTCAAGCATCACAACAGGAGTCGACGGGTTTAAGGTCACAGCCGCCTTCATACCGGCATCCTTAATAGCCCTTACCGTACGGTCGAGATGCACACAAGCCTCCTGATGCACATTCATTATTGTTGCGCCGCAATCACGCGCCATCCCGATATAATTCTGAGGGTTGGCAATCATGAAATGCACGTCAAGCGGCTTTTCAGACCGCTTTGCCACAGCCTTTATGATAGGAAATCCAAACGATATATTTGGCACAAAAACACCGTCCATCACATCAAGATGAATCATATCGGCCTCACTCCGGTTCAGCATCTCGATTTCAGCATCTATTCGGCCGAAATCTGCCGCCAACAATGATGGGGATACTAACATGATTGGTTTTATTTATCAGAGATTATTAAAAACAATAGTTCGGTAAAATTTGCATATTCAATTGAATATCAATAAGATGCAACAACAATTCAATATCAATGCAAACTATTGTGTATCAGTGCGATACAGCTATGCCTGCTCAAAAATTACCGAACTGTTGTAAAAACGCTCTTTGAATGTTTTTGACACGTGGTTGCCACCATATCCATGTCCATGTCCGGAACATGAGGGGTGCAGCCCGTAATCAGTGTTTCTTCCTCACCGCTTGCCATATGATATAAAGCACACATAACAGACATAGAATCCATCCTGCGGCCGTGAAATAACCATTATACCTCTCAACACTTTCATACAGCATCGACAAGGGAACCGTCTTGCCAAGCCAATAACCCAGACCCGCCAATATGCAGTTCCACACCAATGCGCCCAATGCCGTGAAAACCGAAAACACCCAAAGGTTCATTCGGGCTATACCTGCCGGAATGGAGATTAGCTGACGAACCGCCGGAATCAAACGTCCTATGAAGGTCGACATTGCGCCATGATCGTCAAAATATTTCTCTGCTTTCTCAACTTTAGCCCTGTCGATAAGACATGCATGCCCCAGACGGCTGTCGGCAAATGCATACACTATCGGACGTCCCAGCCAAACCGATAACCCGTAATTTATCAAAGCTCCTGCCAATGCGCCCAAAGTGGCCACGACAACAATGACAAACACATTCATATCACCCTTAGTGACAGCAAGATATGCCGCCGGGGGCACTACCACTTCCGACGGGAACGGTATAAATGAACTCTCTATTACCATGAACAGAAACACCAGAAAATAACTCGCATTCTCCACAAAAAGTTCCAAAAGGAATTTTGCGCTCATATAATCGCTTATGGCCAACGTAACCATCAATGTATCCATAATAATCTGCGTGATAATTTTTATGACTTCCCTATAATTTTATACGCTACAAAATTACACAAATTTTCCCAACCGCCACACCTTAAAATCGGTATAACGCACAGCCCGTTTATTTAATCTCAACAAAAAACAATCCGTCGTGGTTATCACCATGAATCCCGTGTCCGACAAAATCATATTTTGCCGCCAAAGTTCCTGACATCATCAAACATGCGTCGATAGAATGCAGCCTTTTTTTCAGGAGCTAAAGGATATGCCCGCGATGTGCTGGGCAAACGCCATATTCGCAACTGCCTGTCTGCCGGTGCATAAAAAGTGTCAACATATTCACCCGTCTTAGGCACTATAGTGCCAGTGATAGACGCAACAACAGCGGCAGCCTTTTCACCCGTAGTCGCAACCGTGTTGCAGTCAGGCATCATGCCAAGCAGACGGGCAAGGTCAACCGGCTCAACAATCTCAAGGAACTTGTCGCTTGCATTCCCCCGCAGACGTCTGACTTTATAACCGGTATCATTCATCGCAATCCCCTCCCGACACAAAAGGTCTTTTATCATTTCAAGCCTATATGAACGCTTTTCAACATCATACAGAGCTGTAGGATTATCATAAAAAATGATTCCCATTACTTTCCAGAAATCATTGCTGCGGTTCGGGTAATAAAAATCCATACTCCATCTGTGGGATTTTGGCGGGAAAGTCCCCATAATCAACACCTTGGCATTATCAGGAATAAAGGGTTCCCACGGATGAACTTCCATATCGCAATCAACCGCATCAGCTTCAGACTTCATTTCAGACCTTTCAGTCAGACCTTTTTCTCTTATCATCTGCCTACTTTCTTTTAAACGTTTTCTAAATTAAAACGTAATATAAATAGATAACGTTTTTACAGTTTATTTTTATTTATGAAAAATATATCGCGGAGTGTATCGGTACAATGTTTCTGGTTCTCCTTGCTTGCGGAAGCGCCGTGCTTGCCGGCCCCAAAATCGGAGTGTTAGGTATCGGGCTATGCTGCGACCTCGTGCTTCTTCGCCTGGTTAACTACATCGGCAATATCCCGGGATGACATTCAATCCTGCCGTATCGTTTGCCATGCTTGTCAGCGGGCGCATGAAATTCGGGGTATTTTGCGGTTTCGTGGTTTCCCAGCTTATTGGAGCTGCAATAGAAGCCGGATTCTTCGAGCTACCGACGAACACAAAAGTTTTTGGAAAATTCGCCGGATTGGCCATAGGTCTCACACTCGGCCTCGTAAACATAGTTGGCAAACCGGTCGACAACTGCTCTGTCAACCCGACCCGCAGCTTCATACCGGCACTATGGAACCCCGAGGCCTGGCCTGATTCCTGGATTATGGTAGTTGACCCGTTGGCAGTGGCTTTGGTCGCCGCTTTATGTCGGAAAGCCATTTCCGGCTATGTCAATCCCCCCAGCACTGAAGGTTGAGAACGTCAAATTGATTATCAAAATCTTTTCCGACAGAATTTCAGAAAACCGCTTTGACAATATCCACATAAATCAAACAGATATGACAGACGGCGCCTACAGAAACAGTAGGCGCCGTCTGTCATATCTGTTTATGAAAACATCTTGTGAACCTTATCTGAATATCATGCTTTAACACGCTCAACATAATTGCCGTTACGGGTATCAACGCGCACCTTGTCACCGATATTGCAGAACAAGGGTACACGGATTTCAGCACCGGTTTCAACGGTTGCAGGCTTCAATGTGTTGGTTGCAGTATCCCCTTTGATACCAGGCTCAGTATATGTAATCTCAAGAACAACATTGACAGGAAGCTCACATGTCAGAATAGTATCTGAAGCGGCATGAACCATAGCTTCAACGATATCGCCCTCTTTAAGGAACTGAACACCTTCGATGCTTTCACCCGGAAGGGCAATCTGTTCAAATGTCTCTGTATGCATGAAGTTATACCCCATATCATCTTTATAGAGATATTGATAAGGACGGCGCTCGATACGCACTTCGTTTACCTTTACGCCGGAGTTCCAGGTTTTGTCAAGTATGCGACCGGTTTTAACATTGCGGAGCTTCGTACGGACAAAAGCCGGGCCCTTACCAGGCTTAACATGAAGGAACTCCACTATAAAGAAATAGTTGCCATCGATATCGAGGCACATGCCATTCTTGAAATCAGCTGTGGTTGCCATAAAATCTAAAAAACTTTCTTAAATATGTGTTAAATATCTTATTAATATTCAGGAGAATGCCCCCTCGGAATTCAACATAATCCCACGAAAACATGACACCGGTTAAATGTGCTGTTGTTTACCAGCACTCTCCATCTTGCAAAGTTACGATTTTCTTGGATAACCACCAACTTAATTCAAATATCCCCACCACTCCATCCGTGGACATGGATTGGGAAATAGCAGACATCATACTTTCTTAGTCAACACTTTAACGAATGATTCCGGCAATCTCACATTGTAGAGTTCCAGCGCATCCGCAAACAACGGCGCGATTTCCTCATCTGTGAACCCGGCTATGCCACAACCTATACGCGTCACATAAAACGTGGTCTGGTCCCATTCACGGGCAAGATCGATAAATCTGTCTACATACGGCTTTATTGAGTCAACGCCCCCTTGCATGGTAGGAATGGCATACGACTGGCCTTGAACCCCTTCGCCCTGCCCCCATACTGCCCCAAAATGTTCATAAGCCGTACGCGCCGCACCTCCGGCGTGTAAACCCTCAAGGTTGCTCCCGAACACAAAAATCTCATCTTCACCTAAATGCCTGATATTTTCAGGCGTATATTTCAATCCCATAATTCCTTTTTCATTAACGGTGTAAATCTTCTCGTTTTAAAAGCGTGAACTCTACCTGACGTCACACTCTAATTATTCGGCAACTGCTTGGCTCTCCAAATAGACAACCATACAACACATACCTTATAATCCAACAAAAAACTTCAC
>ERZ777305.561-NODE-561-length-59928-cov-4.162227_pt1 | contig 59928 bp, 42 predicted proteins | sample MGYA00374965_ERZ777305 | MGnify/ENA primary metagenome ERZ777305 (study PRJEB29328, sample SAMD00013331) | mouse gut metagenome | study: EMG produced TPA metagenomics assembly of the Metagenome analysis of fecal microbiota from mouse which was promoted...
AATACCGTCAGCTTCTTAGCGTAGAGCGTCTGTTTGAGCAGGGGGCTTGCTCTTTGGCCCCTTGCGAGTTACGCTCGCAGCTTAGAAGGTGGCGGTATTTTGTTGATAGAATTTCTTCCATGTTCCGAAGCTTTAAAAAATTATATTTAGCTGACTGCCTCCCCTTAAGCCCGCCCCATTCCGCTTCCTAGAGCCTTTTAATGGGACATACCCGGATTCCATGTGAGGAAAAGTATTTCAAGCGTACAAATTATTATTTCACTACAACCGTAGCCGTAAACTCTGTCTTTACCTCCTTTGGCTCTCCGCTTGGGAATGGCACTGAAAAATTAGGCGTTCCGTCAGGATTCCAATATACCCTTGAAAGACATGCGTTTCTTCCTGCATCATAAAGCGGCTGATAGCCCGGGTCAACAAGATATCTTTCCTCCTGTCTTGCATGATATACTATAATATCATTTCCCTCGTCGTCATAAGTGAAGCTGTTATGTCCAGGTCCGTACTGTCCTGTCTCGCGTGAGCTTTGGAATACTGGATACGGCGACTTTGTCCAGCTCTTTGGCTCTAACAAGTCTGCATCTGCGTCTGCCGTACACATACCCATGCAATAAAGGGCGTCCGTACCGCTTGCGGAATATGCCATAAAGACCTTTCCGTTTCTTACCAAAACAGCAGGTCCCTCACATACAGGAAATCCGTGAAGCTCCCAATTATATTCCGGCTCTACTACCTTGCAAATTCTGCTTGAATCTATTGTCCATGGATTTACCATTTTTGCAACATAAATGTCTGAATTTACCTGTACTGCATTTTCATCATAATCTCCCCCTACATTTGCGCCAACCACCTTCGGATGCTTTTCTGCCCAGAAAAAGTAAAGCTCTCCCTTATGCTGAAGCACTGTGTGGTCTAAAGAAAATTCCGTAAATGCAATAGAATCTGTAGTAGTAGTCTGTACGCGTCCTATAACCTCCCATTCGTCCTTCATAGGGTCACCCTGGCATCTCATAACGTGAGGCCTTATTGACCAGCAGTCGTTATCGTCTATACAGGTAGTAAAATAAATATAAAAATCACCATTTATAAAGTGAAATTCCGGAGCCCAGATATGAGGGCTATTATTTCCTGCCACAGGAGCCTTTGTAAATACACACCTCTCCTCATATCTTCCTGAATTGTCCGCTAAATCCTCAAGGGAGGATGCTTTTCTCAAAAGAATATATCTGTACTGGTACTCTCCCACAAGATTATGCTCATCATCAGTATAGGAAGCAACAAAGTAATAGGTTCCGTCTGTATGCTTATATATACATGGGTCAGCTCTGTGGTAAATAAGAGGATTTAAATAAAATCTTTCTGAAACAGTACCCTTTACGGTCTTTGTTCCGGCTGTAGCTGTATCCACAGCCTCCCATGAAGCGCTTTTCTGCTCCTTCATGCCGTTAGAATATGTTACCATAACCTTTTTTGGCAGCTCTGCCGGCTCTCCTGCCTTTACCTCCACAGTTACATTCTCTACGCTTTCTATAACTACAGGCTCAGGCTTTCCGAAAACATTGTTAAGCTTGTCCAATAACTCCTTTGATATTTCAACAATGTCATTTGGCTTTGTATAGTCTTTGATTTTTGCAGTTTCCTCGACTTTCTCGTCGCTGTAGTTAATAAGGTCACTTGTCTCATATACATATGTCTTGGAGCTGTCAAGGGCATCCTTTGCATACACCTTAAACTTATCCTCTCCTTCCTTTACTATCTGCGGCTCTGTCATTCTTCCCAAGCCGCCCTTAGCAAAAAGAATACCGTTATTGCCATTAAGACTGTACCATGTTTCCTTGTCATAGCTGTACTCAAGGTGCAGACTGTCTGACTCAGGATTATTCCAGTTCTTCACATATGGTCTTACATAAAAATTGTTGTGTTTCATATTATTTTCCTTTCTAATAAAGATATTTTTAAGTTATAATAAAGTTTTTCATAAGACTTTTTACTTTCAAGATAATTTATCCTCTAAAAGCAGCATTTTCACAAAAGGGCTATATTCACAGGATGTGTTAATAAGCTATGTTCATAAGCGTTTTCAAATCCCTTTTCTGTACTCTATTGTGTTAACCGCACCGCTACGGCTCTCATTACATCTGTAGGCTTATACCTTAACACGCCGTTCTCTACGGTTATATCCGCATCCTTCACATCAGAATATATATTTGCTATATTCTGCGGACAATCCTTTGGAAGTGCAATATCAATAGTATCAGGCAGCTCGCCGTAAAACATATGGATAAGCACATATGCCTCGCCGTTATCTCCCACTCTGATAACTCCCTGCCAGCCGTGAGGATGTCTCTCGCTTGTTATTTTCGCTCCCACCCTGTATGTGTAGCCATACTTAATGATAGGCGCAATTTCCCTGTAGAATGATATACCTCTGTCAATCACATCCCATTGTTCGTCACTTAGCTCTGTAACGTCACCTGACAGACACATTCTTCCAAGAAATGTATTTGCAATAGAATATCCTATGCGCTTCAGGCTGTCTGTCCTTCTGATAACAGCCCATATCTGGCTTTGACGTGGAAGTATTGCCCTGTGGAGATTTGCCGCAACAATAGGTATCTCCTCTGTCTCATGGGCATCTGAAAAGGACGCCATAGAGCATATACCCATCATAAGAGGCTCAAGCTTATGTCCTCCTGACGAACAGTTTTCAAGAATAATTCCCGGAACCTGCTCCTTCACCTTTCTCACAAAATTTACGCTGCCGTCCATATTCTGACGAAGCTTTTCCCCAAGAGACTCAGCGCCGTCAGCTCCAATGCCTATTGTGTCATTATAATCCATTTTCATGTATTCAAAGCCATATTTATTTAATGTACCTATGACTTTTTCCGTAAGATAATTATCTACCCACGGGTCGTTCATATCCCAGAAGCGTCTGCTGTATGTTGTAACAGGATAACCGTCTCTTGTAAGGAAATGCTCCTTCTGCTCCTCATAAGCCTTAGCTGCACGTCCCACATTGTCAATCTCAAACCAAATTCCCGGCTTCATGTTATTTTCTTTTATAAGCTCCACTGTTTTTTCAAGTCCCTCCGGAAACAGTGTCGGGGAAACATTATAATCCCCCATGCTTATATCCCAAGGTATTCCGTCCTCCTTAAACCAGCCGCAGTCTATAACAAAATACTCAAAGCCCTTATCCTTAATGGCATTTACAATCCCTGATATATTTTCATGTGAAGGATTTCCCCATGTGGTACAATACTCATTAAATATTATAGGAAGATGCTGTTCGCTTTCGGGAGCCTTATCTGCATACTTCTGACCTGCCTGTGTCAGTCTGTGGCATATCATATCTATACCGCCGCCCTTACATGTGCTGACTATGGCGGTAGGCGTCTCAAAGGTTTCTCCATGCTTTAAGGTTTTCATCCAGTGACCAAACTCTCTGTCTGCAAGTCCCCCTGATATGTGAAGTCCGTCATCCTGCCTGTAGATTTCCATCTGCCATGAGGCCTCGTGGGCAAGCTGCACTCCCCATAAAACTTCATTTTTGGTATCTTCAATAGCTATAAATGGGAAAAATTTCTTTACAGGCATGGAGCCTGTCTGACCATATCTCTCACAGCTTACTGACCATGTAGACCAGGACGGCTCAAGCTGCAGGTCCTCAACTGTCTCTGTATGCAGTCTTCCCTCATGGCTCCACTTGCTTCTCAGCCTATGGACTAAGAGACTGTCGTGTCCGTCTCCCTCAAGGAACGGAGAAAGCTTTGAAAGCTCAAAGCTGCTTATCATTTCCATGGTTATATCATTTGTAGAATTATTTGTTATAATATTTTTCATCTCAAAGCTTAAGTCACCGCTGTAGTATCTCACTTCATGAATTACGTCCCAGCCTCTGTTATCCTTAAGATATGTCTTTATAACTATTCCGTCGTCCGTCTCCTCCACTACCTGACTGTCATAATCTAAAAGGTTTGATGACTCTCCGTTACGCATAGATGAGCCGTGTCCATAACAGTTTGGATAAATATCCCCAACCAGCTTAAGCTGTACCATGGAATTAATACGGTAAAACTTCTTTTTCTTATTATCCTCGTCATTCATTGACATGGGAATAATGTAAAAGCCCACTGTCCTTGAATCAGTTTCCTGCTCGTATACAAGCATCATATCCCCCACCGGTATACGCGATATTTCTTCTATAGCCATTTTCTTCTCCTTTCCACCTGTAAAGCATATAGCTATATTATATATGATACACACTAATTATTCAACCGGATAAATCCATGTTTTTCCACAAAAAAGTATCGTCTAAAGCCGACACATGCAAATTCGGCAGAGCCGAATTTGTGGCTTGCGTTACGTAATTTCCTATTATAATTGAGTAGGGAAATATTCTCCCCCACTACTCGCCACGCAGGATGCGTACAGCAAAGCTGATGATTTCCTTACGTGCCCCTGTGCGCAAAAAAAACCTCCCACAGCTTTCACTGTGGGAGGAAGGGATTTTGAATAATAATTATTATTTTTTTGTGTTAATTAATTGCCCTGCTTCTGAATCATATCATCAAGAATCTGCTTGTATTCCTGTGCTGATGCGTTTGCGCTGTCTGTCAAGGTCTGTACGAACTGAGATGCGCTTCCTGCATTACCATGAATAACTGCATTCTCAACGCCTTCCTGTCCTGCAACATAATCAGTTCCCTTGAAATATGGTCCATTCAACCATGAATCAAATCCAGGAATCTGCTGTGAGCCGTAACATGTCCACTTAGATGCAAGTACGTTCTCCCAGAATGCTTCAAACGCTTCGATTCTTGCGTTAGGGTCTACGTTTACTTCCTTAAGCTTATCAGCTAACTCATCACCTGTCTCAGGATTTGGATGGAACTTCTTATACTTATCCCATACTTCCTTATCTCTTGTGATTGGGCAGTTGTTAATAACCTCTCCGCCTATTGTTTCATCAGCTTCACCTGTCCAGAAGCCGTCAGGATTTCCGCCTGCTGCTTCAATAGCTGTCTTCTTGATTTCTTCACGATGGTCAAGCTTCCAATTCCAGCCTTCAGGACCCCATGTCATGTACTTAAGTAAGTAGTATGACTCAAGAGGGTTAGCTGTCATAGAAGAAATAGCGCCAAAGTCAATAGTTGCAAACATGTTCTTGCTGTCCTTATTTGCTTCTGTATGTGGCATTGTATAAGGAACAAAGTATGTGTTGTTTGAGTAGAATGAATAATCATTCCAGTATCTCTCCCAGCACCACCACTGGTCGCTTCTTATAGCCGCATAGCCCTTATCCTGTGTATGGAGAACTTCTCCGTAAAGCTCTGTAAGGTAATCATTATCGCTGCCGTATGATGTTCCGTCAGGTACAGGAGCCTTATACTTACGGTCGATAAATTCCTTCTCTAAGTCAAGACCGTCAGCCCAGTCTGTAAGGTCGAATGATTTTCCGTCCCAGCCAAACTCACCGATACAATCAGGGTCATTTGCTATAGGATAGAATGTAATAACTGTACAAGCCTCTGAAATACCGAAGTACTGCTTTCCGTTGTACTGTGTTGACATATCTGCAACAACCTCTTCAAACTCTTCCCATGTCCAGTCATATGATGGCATATCATGATTTAATGTCTGGAATGTAGTAAGATTTAAGAACATTACTGTAGGGAAAAACTTTACAGGTGTCATCCACTTACCCTCTGTACCAAACATACCAAGCTTAAAATCATTTACGCCGCCGATAACGTTCTGTGCATCGCTATCTGCACCCCACATATCAGACATATCATATAAAAGTCCCTGCTTGATAAAGTTCTCAGGTGTACCAACAATCCAGAATACATCAGGTACGCTGTTTGACGTAGCAAGATTAAGGATATACTGATTGTTAGTCGCTGTTGTTGTCATATGTGTTGTTAATTTTGCATTTGGATGCGCTGCAGCCCATCCTTCTGCCAGTGAGTTTACAATGTGCTCATCTTCCCAGTAGAAATATGTCAGTTCAACTGATTTTGTGTCATCCATTGGATTAAGCTGCGCCTTTGGAGCAGATGGTCCGCTTTCCTTCTTTCCACAGCCGATGAAGAGTGTAGCAATCATTGTAACAGTAAGAAGTAAACATAATGACTTCTTAATATTTTTTGCCATAACACAATCCTCCTTTTTTTATTTTCCCTTTTTTTATTTTTCGGATAAAATCCGTCCGCACTTTCGTTAAGGCAAATAACTTAAGTGCATTTATTTGGAATATACGGCACCCTGCGGTGCCATATATATTTCCCTAAAACTTTAAAAATAACTTTATCATTTGATAAATTATTCTCCTGTAATACCTGCTCTGTCAACACTTTCAACAAACTGCTTCTGCATAATAAAATATACAATCAAAAGCGGTGCAATCGCAAGCATTGTAGCCGCCATTCTCATTCCGGTATTAGCATATGAGGTTGTAACCTCTGCCTGGGATGAATTAGCTGCAGAATTGAAGTTGCTGTCAAACTTGGCAAGCTGGTTAATAACAGGCTGGAACTGATATCTGTTTGCAGAGCCTGCAGTAAAGTTATAGAAGTACAGGTTTGTAAGGTAATCCTCATTCCAGTACCAGACAAACGAAAACAGGAATATAACTACCATGGCGCCTATTGACGATGGAATGGCAATCTTAAAGAACTGCTTTGCATGACCTGCTCCGTCTATCTGCGCCGCCTCCATTAACGCATTTGGTATCTGCTTAAAGAACGACCATGATATCAGTATAAATATGGAAGCATTCAATCCCTGTCCGAATATATTCGGAATAATAAACGGAAGAATGGAGCCTGTAAGCTGCAGCTGTGAATACAATTCATAGGTAGGCGTCAAAGTCAGCTGCTGCGGAAGCACAAAGGCAAGTATAACAAACATAAATAATATACCCTTGAGCTTAAAGCTGTATCTTGCAAGTCCATATCCTATAACAGAACACATAACCACGTTTATGACTGTAGGCACAAGAGCTATAATAAAGCTGTCCTTTATTGCCTTTGCATAATTCATGGAATTCATGGCGTTTTTGTAGTTATCCCAGTTAGCGGTCGACGGAAGCCAGTTAACCGCTGAGTCAAGCAAATCCGCCAGTGACATTAAGCTTGTTGCAAATACCTTTATAACTGGTGACAGGAACATAAAACCAACGCAGATAAGTATAGCATAAACTGCAATTTTTTTCAATAGTCCCATGTCATCCTTTGTGCCCATTAATATTTTCTTAAACTTTTCTTTTGTAAAGGGAGTTTTCTGTTTTTTAACTTTTTCCTTTGGCTGTTTTTCTTTTTTACTCATCAAAGTTTCCTCCCTTCAAATTCTTTCCTGCGGCAATCATTTTCTTTTCCTTCTCTAATGCCTTTTGAAGCTTAATCTCATTCTTTACAAGCTGCTTCCTGTGCTTAGCAAGATGCTTTCTTGTCTTCTTCTCAAGCTTCTTTGTTTTCTTAATCTGCTTTTCATATACATCCTTCTTAGACTTAAACGCTAAGGCAACAATACCTACAAATAATAATATGACAAATGAGTACATTAAGGAATATGTAGCCGTATAGCCATAGCCTTCAATATTCTGGGAAACAAGGGTTGATATTCTGTCTATTACAGGACTTATAAGTGAATCCTGTGAAAGGAATACAACCGTATATAATGCGTTTAAGAGGAGCATAGGCTTAATTGTAGGAAGGGTAATTTTCCAAAAGCACTCCCAGCCTGAACCTCCGTCAATTTTGGCTGCTTCATACAGGGAGGTATCTATCTTCTGCAATGCTGCAAGGAATATAAGTATCTGTACTCCTGAATACCAAAGCATCATAAGTATGTTCTGGAATATAAAGCTCACTCCCGTTGCCAGCCACACAGGCAGCACTGATATCAGTATCTCCTCAACCATCGAAAAATCAACTGCCTGTATAGAGCTTGATTCACTTGTAATATATCCCATAACAGGTCCGCTTACGATAATAACCGGCAGGAAGTATATTGTTCTGAATATACCCTTTCCTCTTATCTTCATATTCAAAAGCATAGACATAAGCAATGCAAACACTACAATAAGAGGAACAGCCATAACAAGCTTCACGGCCATTGTGCCTAAGTCAACTATAAGAGTAGTTTCCTTCTTAAAAACTCTCTGGTACAAATCAAAGCCTACAAATTCCATCTGCTTACCATATACATTGTGATAGTAAACATTATTGAAGGTATAAACCACAGACATAATCAATGGATAGATGAAAAATACCAATATACCGATTATGTATGGCGCAGTAAAAAGATATCCGTTTCTTGATTCTCTTTTCTTAAGCTTTCCGCTTTTAACCTTTACCTTTATCTTTTTCTTTTTGCCATATTCGTCATAAAGCTCTATACGCTCGCTTTGCGCTAAAAGTTCGTCAACGGTAAAGGTTTTCTTTTTCTCCTTCTTCTTTTTCTCCTTCTTCTTTTTCTTTTCTTCTGAAGAAGTATCGGCTGCGGCTGCAGCCTTTGTCTCTGCTGCCTCTGCTGTTACGTTTTCTTCGTTGTTTTTAACTTCTAAATTGTCTGTCTTTGTTGATTTCATCTATGTCTCACCTACCTTACACTATATGATTCTGCTTTGATAGTCATGTCATCAACTGTAACGTCGACATCTGAGAAGTTCACATACACCTTAACCCCATTGCTGTAAGTTGTTATGCTTACATTACTATCTAACTTTTCATGGTTTACTATATATTCACCCTTAACCTTGTCATTGACAGCCTTGAGCTTATTATAGTACTCTACTATCTGCTCTTCATACTTATCATACTCTGATGAATATATCCAGTTTGAATTTGTATTCTGGAATACCTCAGGGCTTTCCTTAGTAATAAGGAATGATGGTGCAACGCCTGTTTCTACCAGCTTTAAGAAGTACTCTGTGCTGTTTGCCTCAAAGTTTACATACTCTGAATACAGGTTCATTGTACCCTTAAGCACTGACGATACAAACGGTATCTCAGCCGTAGCATATACATACATAGATGAGCCTATGCCAAAATCAAGATAAGCATCCGTATACTTCCACAGATACATAAACGGCGACTGGAGCGCAACATCCATTCCCTTGTCCTTTGCATTCTTAAGGGCATCCGTATAGTACTTCATAGACGTCTGTCTTGTATAATTCACCTTATCATCCTGATAGCAGAAAAGGTTTTCTGACATACCGCTGAAGGCTACATTTTTAATATCGCTGTCAAGCAAATCCTCTACAAGGTCATCCATATATTCTTTAGTCTATATGGATAAAGGAATCTGAAAGTCTTAAATACCTCATTAAATCTCTGGGTTGTTTCATAAGTCCTTCCTGTAAGGGCTGAAATAGATGTGAAGGTTGAGCTTGTAAGGGATGTGTTTATTGTAACCATATCCTGAAGGAGATAGAAATCTACATTTCCATTCTTCTCAAGCTCATTATATAAATCCTTTACTCCGCTGTTTCCGCCTATATCGCTGTCAGCCTTAAATTTATAGATAGGTACATTGTAAATACCATCTTTCTGCCAGCCCTGATATACTGCTAAGATATTTGTTACTCCCTTGTCGGAAAGCTTTCCAATCATATCCTTTATGTCATCTGTCGTAGTAGCTATAACATTTCTTCTGAATACAAGGAAATCCTCCTTGTCTACTCCAAAGAAATCAATTCTTAAATCAAAATCATCCTTCTTTGACGGTACAACAATTCCCTCCTCAATAAGCTCATCCCTAAGCTTATTTGCAAGACCTGCATAAGTAGCCTCGTCGCCGCTTGTGAAAAGATACGTAATTGTTATATCATCTATCATTCTTTCCTTTGTGGTTGTTCTTCTCTCGGTACCGCCTACACTGTCGGTATATTCATTGTAAAGACTACGGTAAATAAACTTTACAAAATTATAGTTTTCAAAGCTTCGGTTTACACCGTTTATGTTGCCCATTATGGTGGCTCCATACTCGCCTTCCTCAACAATACCCAACACTGCAATGCCTGTATCCTCGAACACCGTACCAAAGTACGGTATATTTAATACCTCTGCCGCCGTAGTAAAGCTTCTGGTTCCCTGTATTCCTGTAGCAGCTCCTGCGGCTGAAGATGAACCGCCGCCTGTTGTAGTGTCTATACCTACATCTGAACCATATGCCTGCTTTATAAACTGTCCCTTATATTTTCCTGAGCCGTCCTTAAAGAAATCTTCATTTCTTACAATAATGCCGTTTCCGTCAGGCAATATAAGATATCCCTCTCTGTCTCCTCTGTCTGAGTGTCCGAGCATCTGGAATATATAAAGCTCTGCCATCATATAAGCGCTGTTTGTTTCTGATATTTTGCTCTTAGGTATCTCTACCTTAAGGGCGCCCTTTTCCTCCATTGTAAGAACTACGTCAAGCTTAAAACCAAACTTTTCATAATCAAGATGTGCCGTTACTCCGACTACTGCTCCGTTTTCCTTTATTTCCTCCGTAGTCACCTTACAATTATCCATGGTAGCATATACGCCCGCTGTCTCTGTGTACTGACCATATCTTGATGTGGTACCGTCCTTATTGAACTCAATGTAATGTATAAGCAATCCGTTTGTTGCAAAGTCAAAGTTGGTCTGATTGTAGCCCTTTGCAACAGCCTCTACAGGAGTCATGGATGAACGTATAACCGCTCCTGTCTTCTCATCCCTTATAATAACGCCAAGGTTACTTTCCTTAAGGTAAAACTCGTAGCCTCCTCTTGAACAGATATACTTATGCTCATCTATATCCTCCTTTGAGGTTTCCACAATACCGTTTTTCCTTGCCTGCTCTTTTCTCTGTGCCTCAGGAAGCTTTAAAAACTCTCTGAATTCCAGTACTGCAGCATTATCAACGGTAGCTGCCTGGGATGCACCTGAATTAAGACTGTCTATCCATGTCTTTTCTGCTCCGGGAGCTTCATTTCCGGTGTTTTCACCGCCTGTATTATTGTCTCCCGCTTCATTCTCATTTCCTGCAGTGTCTCCCGGATTATCTGCACCCGTCTGTGTGTCATTGTTATTTGCATCTGGAGCTGGATTATCTGTAGTTGCAAATGAAATGATTGGTGTCAACATCAGGCATACGACTGCTAAACATAAGAGTCTTTTCATTTTCTTACTAATTACCAATTCGATACACCACCTCTCCGTAGATTGATACTACAAATCCTACAACCTGTGATGCAAGTATATAAATAACAATAGCCATCAATATAAATACAAAGGCTGTAAAGAATGTAAGTCCTATAACTTTACATGTTTCCTTAAATGAATAGTTGTTGATTTCCTTAACGGTAAGGAATATAAGTATAACCATCCATACTATAACTATAAGGTTTGCAAATTCCATAATGAAGGCTTCATTTAATGTAAGCACCATACTCAGCACAAACAAAAATGGCTTTATCAGTATGTATGGGGTAAGGGAATATACATATCCGCAAAGTATTTCCTTAAATCTTCCTTCGCCGTCATTTATGGTTGATACAAGATATGTAACAGCCGACGCTGCGATAAGAATTCCCAACACTGTCATTATATCGCTTGATATTTCATATCTGCCGTCCTTAACCGTCTTAAAGATAAATCCGCAGAAATACTTATATATAATATTAAAGAGAATAAATATTACGGCAAGTATGCCTGCAGAGAGATATGACTTCATTCCCTCTCTCTTTACCGCATATGTTCCGTCCATAGGATGTCTCATATACTTTACACAAAATACAAGTCTCTTATACAGCATTTTTTCTCTCAGCTTTTTCGTTGCATTTGCTATAGGTGTAAATATGCTCCATTTTCTGTTTGCAAACTTTAAAAATTTAACTATGACTACTAAGCCTACAATAGCCGCCAAAAGCCATACAACATATTTTTGGAGCCAGACATTTCTAACCTCCCAGAAAGCCTCTGAGTAGCCCTCCTTATCCTTTGCAAGTCTGTAAGAATTCATTGCGTCCTCATAGCTGCCTTCATAGAAAAATGCCTGAGCCATAGCTTTATTCGCATAATCGAAAAGTCCGTTCATTCTGATAACCTGCTCCAACGGTTCCTTGCTTTCCTCATAAAGTCCTTTTGAGTAAAGCACAAGGCTTTCATGAATAAGCTGTGTAAACTCTGTAGGAGCAAATACCTGTATCTCATTTGTCTCTGAGTCAAGAACATATATATTATCATTTTCATCTACGGTCAATGCAGTAAGCTTCTTAAACAGACCTACTCTGTTTTCGTTTGCATCCTGTCCGCCGAATACGAAAAGACATGAGCCTTCACTTGTATATTCATATATATATCCGTCAGATGTACCAACATATATGTTATCATACTGACCTACGGAAACAGCAATGGCTGACGTAGGATAAAAATCTGCCAGAAACAGGTTTGTACCTGCTATATTCAGCTTCTTAATGGCAAGCTCGGTACCGCCTGTAATAGTATAAATAAGTCCCTTTGAGTCAATAGCTATATTATCAATACTAAGGGGCGCGCTTCCTGACATGCTTGCTATCTGCGAATCTGAAAGTATAATACTTAAGAATTTGGTCATAGCTGAAACCTCAGCGGCATTTGTACCAAAATATCCTAAGAATGTTCCACCTTCTGTCGGTGAAATCTGAATAACACCGTTTGAATTTGCCTTGCCGATAATATACATATTGCCGGCGGCATCGACTATAAGCTTGCTTGGCTGATATGCTGCCGAGCCGTAAAGCACATCCTTCGGTTTATTATAGGTAGTAACTAAATTGCCTTCGTGGTCATATACAAGAACTGCTCCTTCTTTTTTAGCTACATATGTTTCATCTGCCACATATATATACTCGTCTGTAATAAACAATCCTGTAGGGTCGCTAAGCTCATCCTTTCCAATAAGCTGTATAAGGTTACCTTTTAAATCGGCAACTACTACCTGTGAACTGTAGGTATCGGCAATGTACATTTTATTGCCATGTACCTTAATATCTGAGGCATTATTTAATGTAAAATTATCTATACCTTCGATATTACTCATTATTTTTACAATTGTATTGCTAGGTATGTATGCTGTCTGTGTCTCAACATATTCGCCATAACCGTTTTCAGTGTAGGTTCTGTACGGAACCTTAGCACTTGCGCTTCCGGACGGAACAGCTACTAATGCTACAAGCACAGCTGCAAGCATAAATGCAATTATTCTTGAAATCCTCTTCATATTGACCTCCTTTAATATTTTTACATACATCATTTATTTGATTCCGGAATGTGCCATTGTATTCATAACATCCTTCTGCAAATAAATGAACAATATTAAGTTTGGTATGAACATGATTAACGTGGCTGCCGCCTGTACGCCCTGACCTTGTACTAAGTTGTTGGCGTTAGCCAGGGTAGTAGCATAGAATGCTAATGTCTTTTTGCTTTCTGTATTTATGAAGTTATTTGAGCTTTCCACATAACCCCAGCACTGCTGGAAGGCAAGTATGATACCTGTAGCAAGAGCAGGCTTAACCAGTGGAAGAATAACGCTTCTGTAAATACGGAACGGAGTAGCTCCGTCAATTGACGCCGCCTCTATAAGAGCATCAGGAACTCCATCCACAAACTGTTTTATCAGGAACAGACTGACGGGCATGGCTATCAGCGGTAATATATGCGCCCAAAATGTATCTATTGCTCCGATACCGCTTATAATAAGGTATCTTGGAATAAGCACTGCCGCCGCAACAAACATAAGCGCTGCCTGATTTATGCTGAATATAGTGTTTCGTAACTTAAACTTCATCTTTGACAGTGCAAAGGCTGCCATAGTTGAAATAATAATACCAACAAAGCATACAACAAGTGTGACAAATATACTGTTAAACACATATTTACTCATTGGTATACCTGAGTTTGCAGCTGTTTTAGACATTGCAGCAAAATTTGACAATGTCGGGTTTACAACATAAAACTTAGGCGGGAATGCGAAAAGCTCTGTAGCTGGTTTAAATGCATGACAGAAAATGAAAACCAGTGGGAAGAGCATAAATATTGCCAATGGCAATAAAATTATATAAATCTTTATCTGTCCTTTATCAAATCCTGACGGATTGATACCATTTCCTTTATATCCGGCCATCTTATACTCTCCTTTCTATTCTTTTTCCGTGAACAATTTACCTGCCACCTTTGAAAACAGCTGAATTATAAGTAATAACACAACTGAAACTGCCGCTGCATATCCCATTTCGTAACGAAGGAAGCCATAGTCGTCAATATGGTTTACCATAAGCTGTCCTGCATATCCCGGAGTAGGGTTTGAACCCGTAAGGGCCACGCCGATAGTACCGTTATTAAAGGTGTTTACAACCGCCATAACGGCAGCGAAAAGCATCTGCGGCTTCATGGTTGGGATTGTTATATAAATCATCTGCTGGAATCTGTTCTTAACACCGTCTATGGCGCCTGCCTCATAAAGCTCCTCGTCGGCATTCATGATACCTGCCAGAATAGCAAGGAAGCCGACGCCCATTGCGCTCCATAAGCCTACTATAATCATAATAGGAAGTATATATACTGCTGAAGCCAGCCAGTTGACAGGCTGGTTTATTACGCCAAGGCTCATAAGAACGGCATTTAAATAGCCACCTTCATCACCTGAGAAGATAATCTTCCACAATACTGCCATGGCAGTACCCATTGTAAGCGACGGCGAATAGAAAATAAGTGCGAGTATTGTCCTTGGCACCCTTGTAAGCTGCGCAATAGCCCATGCAAGCAAAAATGATAAACAATATCCGCCAGGACCAACTATCAATGAATATGTAACGGTATTAGGAAGTACATACTGCATAAAGATAGAATCCTGTGTTGCTAAATTAACGTAATTTGTAAGTCCCACAAAACCTGGAGCCTGAATTGTATTGAAATCAGTAAATGATAAACCGATTGCAACTATTATAGGCAAAATGATGAATACTACAAATAGAGCTCCGTATGGAAGTAGGAATAAAAAAGGATATTTCTTACCTGTTTTCATGTTCATTTCCCTCCATTTTTAATCTTCACTGCCTAATAATTCTTTGACCATATCTATATTCGGAACCGTATATTCTTTTATAACGTTGCCCTCATTATCCAGATATCCAAATTCCTGAAGCTTACGCCTTGTTTCACGGTTAATTCTCTTAACTGCCTCGTCAAGAGAGGTTCTTAAGGTTTCACCGTTTATGGCTACCTCCACATACGCATTGCTTATCTCACGCTCTACCATGTAAGTACCCGGTATACGCGGTGTTTCCTGTATCCACTCCATAGATTCCAAAATAACCTTTTTATCTGTAGAATCCCATGGAAGAAGCGAAAATGCCTCTGTGTTTGCCGTATTCCAAATATATTCTTTTCCATATGTTGTCTGAAGAATATTACCAAAATCTACCTGTGTCTCTGTAGACATCCACCACTTAAGATATTCCCATGCAGCTTCCTGTCTGTCCATTTCGGTACCGTCTTCAAGAACTATAGGTGTATCATTTCCGTTTTCCATAATAAGGGAAGCCTGAGCCGCACCTGCTGTCTGTCTCTGAATATTGCCATCCTTATCCTCAACACCAGGTACTAAGGTAATCTCCCATGAATTTGCAATTTCCGGAGCAGCGTTTATAAGAAGACTGTAAAGGAAATAATCTGCTACTCCTATAGGCATATCGCCGTTTCTGAAATGCTGGTACATGCTTCCTATACCTGTAGGCAGGTCGTATATAGTATAAAGCTCTGTCAATGTAGTAAACGCTTCCACTGCCGCATCAGAATTTATTGTTGTTTCTCCCGTACATTTATCTCCATACATAGAAGCACCATACTGATAGAAGAATGGAGCTGTCATGGCAAGGGTTCTTGTACCTGTAGTGCTCTCTGAGAAATGGAAGAACTCGAGACCTCTGTTCTTAAGCTCCGGAAGCATCTGCTGAACCTCCTCCCATGTCTGAGGTACGTCAATGTTTAATTTGTTTAATATATCTGAGCGGTAGAACATAACGTAGAAGTAAAATGTCTCAGGCATACCGTATATGCCCACCGTATCCCTGTCGTCATTAGGATTGTCATAAAGGTAAGGAACTAAAAGGCCTTCCTCAAACTGACTGAATACTTCCTTATAGTCAGAGAACTTTGTCATATCAACTGCCGCGCCTCTAAGCGCAAATTCAAACGGCTGGTCATAATTTATAGCCTGTGCCACATCAGGCGCTGTACCTGCCGCATTGGACAAAATAAGCTTTTGGGCATCAGGCATGATACAAAGGTCAACCTGTATGCCTGTCTTTGCAGTAAAGTCCGAATCTACAAGAGACTGTATAATCTCAAGATACTGTCTCGGTCTGTTTATCCAAACCTGTAAATGAGTATCTGTTACATTGTCTGTAGAATATGCCTGACTTGTAAATGAAGAGAAAAATCTCTTTATTGCTTCCCAAATCTTAACAAATACATTTGCCTTTCCTTCAAGCTCATGTCCCTCCTGATATACGTTTATCTCGTCAATGCTTATATTGTTTGCCGTGATATCCGTAACGAAGTTTGCTAAGTTTGCAGTAACGGAGCTTGTTGTTGTAGAAAGCTCTGCCACACGGGCAGGAAGCTCGCTTATGTCCTCCGAAAGGCTTTCAAGCTTATTTATTGCCTTGCTGATTCCTGACAACGCTCCTACGTCCTCGTCCTCTGTTGAATACTTGGCAAGTCTTTCATATATTGACTTAAGCTCTTTTGTCCATTTTGCCATTCTCTGTTCAACATCAGGAACATACTCTCTTATGTCTATCTTTCTCCATTTATCATTGTTTCCGCCTACAACCTTTGTTATCTCAAGAGAAAGGTCGTTGATTTCACTCATTGTATCATCTACAATTTCAAGGGCTTCTCTCACATTTTCATTTGACAGGGTAATGCTTAAGGTGTGCTTGCCCTTTGTGAGATGTATTGCCATTTTCTCTCCATCGCTTCCCTCAAGAGTCATGGTTGTAAATGACTTTTCGTAATTAAAGGCATAATCCTTTAATTCCTTATTAGGAATTACGCCGTCTATTCTGATATCCATAAATGTAGGCATATCAGTCTTTGTATCCTGTCTGTAATCAAATGCAATGTAGTAATATCCGTCTGCCGGAACATCCATCTCGTAATTCATTGTCATTCCCGCATCATTGAAGGAGCCTGCATCAATAATGTTAAGAGTCTTCTTCTTATAGTTATACGGTGAAAGGTCAACATTGTACTCGCAGGCAGGTCTTATAGACGGGTCGTTTCTTGTAACAGGTCTCTCAGCCTGTATAGGCTCAACATAATTACTTCCGTCTGCCTTATTTCCTGTTTTGTAATCAGCTATCTCCTCATCTCCCGATAAGATAATATCTCCGATAAGAAGAGAGCCCTCTGTCATGGTAAGAGTAACCGTGTTTTCTCCCTCCTCAAGCTGAAGCTTAAGAGGCGTTGAATAACGATAGCTGGAATCAGACACATATTTTGTCTGCCATACCATATACTTATCCGGAACTGCAACTATCTCATTCTCATATCTGTCATATGACGGCTCCTTCGGGTCCTTCCATAAATCCTCAAATTTTAATGTGTTAGCCTCAAAGAACGGAACCTTTCCGTTAAGCTCAAGCACCATCTGAGGAACTAATATGGAGGTTTCATCTCCTGATAAATACTCAAAAGCCATATTATATAATCCTGCTTTTGGAGCCGTAATCTTAAATGTAACCTTCTTATCAATAGTTACTTCCACTGCATCCTTACCTGATGCGTCTCCGTAATTACCATTGACAAGCTCTGCTGTACTGTCATCAGCCACATATGCTTCCTTCACAGGAATGGTTACCGGTTCTCCAGTATATTCCTTATATGTATACCCTTTGCTTACATTTGAATATCTAAGCTCGAGTCTTTCGTTTACATATGCATCGCTTGATGAAGATGATGAATCTTTTTTATCCGATGCGTCATCATCCTTAGTGACATTACCGGCTGTATCATTTCCGCCAGCCGTATCGGTGTTCTGTGTATCCTGTACTGTCTTATCGTCATTGCCCGGTGTGACATCTTCCGTGGCATATGCCGTAAACTCACAAGACAACATAGAAACCAACGTAACAAGTGCCACAATTCGTGTCAGGCCTCGTCGTCTCATATACCTGCCTCCCTCTGTAAATTTAATTTAAATATATTCAACATGATATGTGTGATATGGTGATTTTTCACAAAACCTATTGCTGAACGTACTTATACCATAATAATATTATATACATTTTTGACATATTAGTCAAGTCATCCACATAGTGTTTTTGTACATTTTTAACATATCAGAACTGTTTTTTTCCTGTTTATTTTTTTACGCTGTCTATTGGTTTTTTATTTTCCTTTTTATGTAAATTTTTTGTAAATTCCAGAACAAAAGAAGTGGGAGACACGTATGTATCTCCCAACAATTCATTATCAATTCGTATTTTATAATCAAGAATAATTATTTATTCTTCACTTTTGTTTTTCTTCTTTGAAGAAGATGCAACTGCTACGACTACTATAACAACAACTACTACAACTACTGCTATTATAACTATCATCATTGTGTTATCGCTGTCTTCATCCTTACTTGAGCTGTCTTCCTTTGTACTTGTAAACTCACCCTTCTGAGCAAGCTGCGGCTTACGTGTTTCAGGCTCCTTATATTCTTCAAGCTGGGCTGCCGGAACCTTTGCTACGTTTGAAGCTGTGTAAAGCTCCTTAACATCATCTGTTGATAAAGCTCTTTCATAGATATAAAGCTCGTCAACGCTTCCTGCAAAAGGAACATCCCATGCGTTTACGCCTAAATAAAACGACTTATCCTCGCCTGTAACAGAAGGCATCTTAACGTCGCTGGTTGTCATGCCGACAAGCTGTCCATCCCAGTACAGTTTTCCTGTCTCTCCGTCTACAACGATAGTAACCATATGCCAATCAAAATTTAACATGGCATCATCTGTAGTAAGCTTATTTGCTCCTGCCGTAACTGCCGGTCTTGAACCTGCCGCATCGTTACCTCCAAGTACAGGACCTCCTGAGCCCCACTTATATGCTAAGCCCGGCCAGATACCTACCCATGCTTCAGATGACTGGTCTGTTCCGCCGTACCATACAACAGGCTGAGCATAGCCGTTAAACTCGCTTGCCTTTAACCAAACAGACACTGTGTATGAATCTCCCTTAGCCTTTACATTAAGGTTAAATCCGTCTGCATTGCCCTTTGCCATAACAAGCGCTTTGCCATTTACACCTTCCTCATAAGTAAAGGTATCGCCTTTAGCATCTGCAAACTTTTGTCCCGTCTGCTTAGCTTCCTCGCCTGATACTTCATTCTTTGTATTCTCATCAAATCCATAATGAGCAATCAAATCCTTTTCTGTATCAGCAAATGCTGACATGAGCATAGACATAGTCATTACAGCAGTAGCTGCAACTGTTAAAAATTTCTTTCTCATTTGATAGTTCCCTCCTATTATTGAATTGATAATTTATGTATTCTTCCATAAACCTGTAATGATTTTATCATACTTTAATATGTTCGTCAACATTATACATTAAAATTTTTAACTTCTGCCTTATATGCAAATCCTTTAAATATCTTTATTTTTATATATTTGTTTTTGCATGCTCATAATGTTTTTCCAGGCTTTCATTATAGAAGATGTTTAACAATTCATTAATACTTTACATTATTTAATTAATCTTTTTTTCTAGCAGCTACCGCAATTCCAACGGCAACTACAACTCCTCCTGCAGTTAACACAATTATTACTGCCGGACTTACTTCTTCACTGGCAGCTTCTTTGCCATAAGCATCAGTCTGGCTCTGTGTGCCGGATGCCGCTACAGTAAAAATCATGGAAAAGGATATTATAACCGCGGATGCAAATGCTAAAATTTTATTTTTCATCCAAGAATGCCTCCATAAGCTTATTATGTAAAGTATTTAACTCCTGATTCAAATATCCTCATATCCTGCTCACCGTAAATATTCATGGCAACGCCGTCGCCTGTTCTCTCCGAGTGGGCCATCTTTCCAAGGCATCTTCCGTCAGGACTTGTTATTCCCTCTATGGCATAATATGAGCCGTTTACATTCCATTCCTCATCCATTGTCGGATTTCCCTTTTCATCTACGTACTGTGTGGCTACCTGTCCGTTTTCAAAAAGCTTCTTTATCCACTCCTCATTTGCCACAAAGCGTCCCTCTCCATGAGATGCAGGATTTACATATGTCCTTCCAAGCTCTGCCTCCATAAGCCAAGGCGATTTATTTGTCACTACCTTTGTGTATACCATCTTTGAAATATGACGGTTTATGGTATTAAAGGTAAGGGTAGGTGAATTTTCATCCTGTCCCGTTATTCTGCCCTCCGGCACAAGTCCAAGCTTTATAAGGGCCTGAAAGCCGTTGCATATTCCAAGAGCAAGACCGTCTCTCTCATTAAGGAGCCTGTGAACTGCCTCCTTCATTTTTTCATTTCTGAAGGCCGTTGCAAAGAACTTAGCCGAGCCGTCCGGCTCGTCGCCTGCTGAAAAGCCTCCCGGAAACATAATAATCTGCGCCTGATTTATAGCCTGCTCAAAAGCATCCACCGACTCTCTTATATCCTCTGCATTTAAGTTTTTAAATACCTTTACGCATACGTCTGCTCCGGCCCTCTCAAATGCCCTTGCGCTGTCATATTCACAGTTTGTACCCGGAAATACAGGTATAAATACTCTAGGCCTTGCAACCTTATTTTTGCATACATATATCTGTCCCTTATCATATAAAGGCGTGTCAAGGGTGCTTGTATCTGCCGACGCCCTTGTAGGAAATACCTTTTCCAAAGGTCTCTCCCATTCCCTTATGGCGTCGTCAAGACTTATGGTCATATTTCCGTATTTTATAGCTTCTTCGTCTGTCACAGCTCCAATTACTGACATGCCGCTTAAAAGTCCTGCCTTTTTCAGAACTTCTTCTGCAAGAGAAAGCTTATCCTGCGGAATTTCTGCTATTATATTGCCAAATTCCACAGCAAATAAATCCTCAGGCTTAACTATTTCTTCTATATTTATTCCGAGCCTGTTGCCAAAGGCCATCTTTGACACGGCGGCTGCCACTCCCTTTGAATCAAGGGCATAAGCTGCCACTATAGCCTTGCTGCCTGTAAGTGAATGTATTGCATCATACAGCTTCATTACCTGCTCGTATACAGGCTTGTCAAACTCATCTCTCTCTATAGAAAATTTAACAATCATGTCTCCGGCATTTTTAAATTCCGGCGTAACAATATCGGCTTCCTTAGCCACATCTACCGCAAAGGATACAAGAGTCGGAGGAACGTCAATATCGTTGAAGGTGCCTGACATGCTGTCCTTTCCTCCGATAGACGGAAGCCCGAAGCCAAGCTGAGCGTCATAAGCGCCGAGAAGGGATGCAAATGGCTGGCTCCAGCGTCTTGGATTTTCTGTCATGCGGCGGAAATACTCCTGGAATGTAAATCTTATCTTTTTGTAATCACCGCCTGAAGCTACTATCTTTGCAACTGATTCTACAACTGCGTATATGCTTCCGTGGTACGGGCTCCAGCTTGAAAGATACGGGTCAAAGCCATAGCTCATCATTGTAACCGTATCGCACTTACCCTTAAGAACAGGCAGCTTTGCTACCATAGTCTGGGTTTCTGTAAGCTGATGCCTTCCTCCGTGAGGCATAAACACAGAGCCTGCGCCAATGGAGCCGTCGAACATTTCAACCAAGCCCTTCTGTGAGCAGACATTCAAATCTGAAAGAGTGTCCAGCCATGCCTGTCTTACGTCTGACACCTGTTTCTTTATAAAATAGCTGTCCTCCTTTGACGGCATATCTACCTGTACATCCGTCTCCTGATGGGCTCCGTTTGTATCAAGGAAGGCTCTCTTTATATCTACTATGGTCTTTCCTCTCCACTTAAGGGTAAGACGCGGATTTTCCTTTACCACTGCCACTATAACAGCCTCTAGGTTTTCCTCGTCTGCATATTTCAAAAACTCTTCCACATCCTTTGGCTCTACTACTACCGCCATACGCTCCTGGGACTCTGATATGGAAATCTCCGTGCCGTCAAGTCCCGCATATTTCTTTGGCACCTTGTCAAGGTCAATGTCAAGTCCGTCTGCAAGCTCTCCTATGGCTACGGATACTCCCCCTGCGCCAAAGTCGTTGCATTTCTTTATAAGCCTGCTTACCTCTTCACGTCTGAATAATCTCTGTATTTTTCTCTCTGTAGGGGCGTTTCCCTTCTGCACCTCTGCGCCGCAGGTCTCTATTGACGCCTCCGTATGAACCTTTGACGAGCCTGTTGCGCCGCCGCAGCCGTCTCTTCCTGTTCTTCCTCCAAGCAATATAATAATATCTCCCGGCTCTGAGGTTTCCCTCTTTACCGCCCTCCTTGGAGCTGCGCCCATAACTGCGCCTATTTCCATTCTCTTTGCAACATAGGCGGGATGATAAATCTCCTTTACAAGACCTGTTGCAAGCCCAATCTGATTACCGTATGAGCTGTAGCCGTCTGCCGCGCCCCTCACAAGCTTTTTCTGTGGAAGCTTTCCCTTTAAGGTTTCCTTTACTGATTTTGTAGGGTCTGCTGCGCCTGTTACACGCATGGCCTGATATACATAGGTACGTCCTGAAAGAGGGTCTCTGATGGCTCCTCCAAGACATGTTGCAGCGCCTCCGAAGGGCTCTATCTCCGTAGGATGATTGTGTGTCTCATTCTTAAAATTAACAAGCCACTCCTCTGTTTTCCCGTCAATCTCCACAGGAACTACTATGCTGCAGGCGTTTATCTCCTCCGATTCCTCCTGGTCATTAAGCTTTCCTTCCTTTTTAAGCTTTTTCATTGCAAGAAGGGCAAGGTCCATAAGACAGACAAACTTATCGTCCCTGCCCTTGTAAATAATCTCCCTGTCTGCCATATACCTGTTGTATGTGTCTGTGACAGGCTTATTGTAATAGCCCTCGTCAAAGGCTATATTCTTAAGCTCTGTCTGAAAGGTGGTGTGACGGCAGTGGTCTGACCAGTATGTGTCAAGAACTCTTATCTCCGTCATGGAAGGCTCTCTGTTTTCCTCATTCTTAAAATAATTCTGTATATGAAGAAAGTCCTTAAAGGTCATAGCCAGTCCGAAGGAATCATACAGCTCCTTAAGGGAGGCCTCGTCCATATCCTTAAAGCCCTCAAGTATTTTCACATCCTGCGGCTCCTCAAAATCCGTCACTAAGGTGTCAGGCTTTACTAAATCCGTCTCCCTCGAATCCACAGGATTTATGTTAAAGGACTTTATGCTTTCAAACTGTACGTCAGTCACATCGCCTGATATAACATATGTAACAGCCGTTCTTATAACAGGCTCTTCATTTTCATTTAAAAACCTTACGCATTGAACTGCTGAGTCCGCTCTCTGGTCAAACTGTCCCGGAAGGTACTCCACGCTGAATATTCTGTCAGATGGATGGTGTGGAAATTCCTCCTCATAAAGGGAATCTACAGGGGGCTCTGAAAATACTGTAGTAAGCGCTGCCTTATATGTGTCATCTGAAAGATTTTCCACATCATAACGCACCAAAACTCTCACGCCTGTAACTGTTTTTATGCCTAAGAAGCTCTCTATCTCCTCCTTAAGCTCTTTTGCCCTTACGGCATACGGCGCTTTTTTTTCTACGTATACTCTCTTAACCTTGCTCATAAGTACCTCCAATTATATTTTTTTGACTTAATGAAAATAGTTTACCACGTTTAATAAAAAAAGCCAAAGCTAATATTATTAAATTTGATAAAATATATATTACACCAATTCGTATGGCAATGTCTACAAAAAATCCTTCCGGAAGCATATTTATCAATCTGCTTATTTCTCCGTCAAGCTGCCACGCCAGATTATCAAAAAATATATAGTGAAACATGTAAAACACCGCTGTGAAATCAACCAGCGCCGCCGCCACAATCACTATAGCCGCCGCCCACACTGCAAGGATAACTCTTTTTATATTTATAAATATTGATTTTATGCTTCTCTTAAAGCCATATATAATGGAAAGAAGGCTTACGCCAAGCACTACTATGGCAATGGAAATACGCCTTATATTAAGTCCCTTTATAAAGAGGGCTCTCACATCCGCCATATGATATTTTTCTATGTCGTTAAACATTTCCTTTTCCTTACCGTCAATAAGGGCATATATTACCATATCGTCCCTGTCTCCCCTAAGGTACGCCATCATTTCCTCCGTAACCCTTACAAGCTCGTCCATCTCCATATTTACTATACCCTCCGGGGAGTTCACATTATATTTTGCATACTCTCTTTCATAGAAGCCAAAATCAGAGTATGCAGCTATTTCCACCGATGAAACGGCTAAAATAAGCACAAGGGCAACGCCTGTTATTATTCCTGTTATACGCCTTATCCAAAGATTTATTTTTTCCTGCCTTTTTTGTGATTCTTCCATATATATTTATCTCTTTTCAATTTTTCCATTCCAAAATTCATTTACAATATCATTAACCTGATTTATATTAACTGTTTTCCTGTCCTCCCATTCTCTTGGAAACAAGGATTTATAATCGCCGTTTAAAAATCTGTCGTCCAAAAGAAGTATTACTCCAACGTCATCTACAGTTCTTATGACTCTGCCGGCGGCCTGAAGAACCTTGTTCATTCCCGGATATCTGTAAGCAAAGTCAAAGCCGTTCATTCCCTGCCTCTCAAAATAATTTTTAATTATTTCCCTGTCCATGCATACCTGGGGAAAACCCGTGCCTGCAATTATTGTACCGATAAGCCTTTCATTTGCCAAATCTATACCCTCGGAAAATATTCCTCCCATAATGCAAAAGGCCAGCACATTGTCCCTGCCGTCGTCAAACAGCCCTAAAAACTCTTCTCTTTCTCCCTCCGTCATGCCCTGTGACTGGCAGGATATATTTATATTGGTTTCCGCTATATTATGTCCATATTTTTCCATAAATATAACCCTTACATCCTCCATAAATCTGTATGAGGGAAAGAATACCATATAATTGCCCCTTTTTACTGATATAACGCTCCAGATGTAATCTGCTATCCTCTCGTATTCCCTGCCGCTGCGCCTTGTATATTTTGTGGTTACGTCATTTCCTATCGCTATGAGACGTTTTTCCCTTGAAAATGGTGAATTTATATATATTGCAAAGTCCTCTGTGTCTCCGCTTAAAAGAAGCTTATAATAATTCACCGGAAGCAGGGTTCCGGAATACATAACAGTGCTGATTGCAGTATCCATACATGCCTTAAGGTTTCCCGACGGGTTTACGCACATAAGATGTATGTAAAAATTGCCGTCGTCGCCTATCCGGGCCACGGTTTCATATTTTTCATCCATAGCGTCATACATGGCAAGAAAGTGGCTCATATCAAAATAAAGCTTAAGAATTTTATCCCTGCCGTCAAACTCCTTGTACACTTCTAATATCTTTTCAAGCTGTGAGTACGCCCTCTCAACCTGCAGGATAAAATCACCTATGCTTTCAAGTAAAATATACATGCTTTCACCGCACATACGCTTTTTTTCCAGCATATTTTTATTGCACCTCTCAAGACAGCCTGTCGTGCGCTTATCTCTTGTGCCTAAAATCCTTTTTGCCTCCAGTATGTTCTCCTTGCAAAGAGCTGCGCTGTACATTTCCCTTGCCCTGTCTATAAGGTTATGGGCCTCATCCACCAGAAATACATAGTCGTTTTTTGTCCCGTCGGCAAAATATCTCTTTAGCTTTGCATTTGGGTCAAAGGCATAGTTGTAATCGCATATAATGGCGTCTGCAAAATAGCTGGCGTCAAGACACATTTCAAAGGGACAGACGCCGTAACGCAGGGCGTATTCCTCTATTACCTCCCTTGTTATATCGTCTTCATGCTCTATCATGTCAAATATAGCTTTATTTACTCTGTCAAAATGGCCCTTTGCCCTTTCGCATTTAACGGGATTACACTCTGTAAGCGCAGTATTTGGGCATATTTTTTCCTTGGCTGTAATTGCGATAGTTTTAAACTTAAGGCCTTTTTCCCTTAAAATCCTGTACGCCTGATGGGCCACTGTTCCCGTTATGGTTTTTGCAGTCAGATAAAATATTTTATCTGTTATTTTCTCACCTACCGACTTTACTGCCGGAAAAATTACCGACATTGTTTTTCCTACTCCCGTAGGAGCCTGTATATATAGCTGCACGCCTTTTTTAATTGCCTTGTAGGTATTTACCGCTATTGTCCTCTGCCCCTCTCTGTATACAAAGGGAAAGGCAAGCCTTTCGGCGCTTTTATTTCTAAGCTGCATATGGTCGTATACAAGCCTTGCCCATTTATAATATTCATTTACTATGGCCATAAACTCTTCTTCTAACTGCTCTATGGTAAATACATAATTGAAATACTTTATTTCCTCCTCGTTTACATCCTCGCTTTCAATATTTACATATGTCATTCTTATCCCTACAAGAGAAAGCTTATTTTGCGTACCGTATATATAGCCGTAGCACATAGCCTGTGCCTTGTGAAGCAAAACAGGCTCCTTAAGCCTGCTCACATCTGCATACATGGATTTTATTTCGTCAATAACAGCCTCCGGCTGATTTTCTCCCGGCTCTTTCTGTGTAATAATCCCGTCGGCTCTGCCCTCCACGGATATATAAAAATCATCATATTCCATTTTTAACTTAAGAGGAACCTCCGAGCGGTAATCTGCACCCATGCGTCCCTGTATTTTTCTGTGTATTCTGCTGCCAAGCTGCATAGCATCCTTCTCACGCTTTCCGCCGTAGCGGTCGTCTATGTCCCCGCTTCGCAAAATAAATTCCACAAGGTTTCGCACCGATATTCTAATGTTGCCATTTTCAAACTTTACCATGTCGGAGGTTCCTATTCTTTCAATATTTAGTTTTTATTTTATCATGGAGCAGGGCGTTTGTCTACTTTTTAACTGTAACCGTAACTATGGATTTGGCGGGAACATTTACGAGCGTATTCTTTACATCTTCCGTTTTTTCAAGAGAATGCTCCTTATCAGTCACGTATACCTCCCCTGATGAATAGCCGCTAAAACTGCCTGCATCAATGGTAAGCTGACTGTCGCTGTTGTTTACAAGAACAACAACAAGATTTTCCCGTCCCTCGTCGTCGGTGCCCTTAAAGGCTGATGACAATACATTTAAATTATCCGTTTTACTGTCTACACGCACATAGCCCGGTCTTACAAAGCGGCTGAAATTGCCTAACGCCCACAGCCTCTTTGTTTCCACCACCTCATGATTACCCTTAAACACATATATAAGACCGTCTCTGTAATCATAACAGCTTACTGCAATCCAATACTGCCATGATGAAACATTAAGCTTCGTTAAGTCTGTCTGAACGGTAAGCGCAAGCTCCAGGGCTGAGCTCATGCCTGTATCCCTGCCGTTTTTCATCTCACACCACTCGCTCATCTTTAAGTCAAGGCCTGAAAGTCCTTTTTTATTGAGATAATCCATAAAGGCTGTCTTTGCGTTTGTATCCGACCAGTATGAGTGCACGTCAAGGGAGGTTAAAGCATTTTTAAGCCTTTCATCTGCAAATATTGCGTCATAGTATTTATAGCTTGAATTGCCCCACTCTCCAAGCTCCGGCGCAGAAAGCTCCAAGCCTTCTATATTTCTTTCCTCCAATACGTCAAGAAAAACATTTAAAAATTCTACCAGCTCGTCAGGCTCAAAATGACAGCCCTCCTGTCCTCCTGTCCACTCCCACTGGGGCTCATTTACAGGGGAAACATATTTTACGGGATAGCCCTCGCCAATAAAATGCTCTACCACATCAAGGACATATTCTGCAAACGCCCTGTAATTCTCTTTTGGTAGGTTTGACGTAGCCCCACCCTCATTGGCGTCTCCGCAGCCCTTGCCGTTTTTGGTAAGAGAAACTATTGGGCTGTTGCAGAAAAACACAAGCTCCTTAGCACCCTTGTCTACAGCTTTGTTCATAAACCATATTGCGTTTTCATCCTTAGTCCAGTCGTAATTTCCGTTTTCATCAAGAAAGCTCTCGGCGCGTCTCCAAATATCTCCTATGCCTGAATAATTTGAAGGATTATCTGCTGTTCCTGCGCCTATATTGTATCTGTAATTTGTAAGGCCTATGCCCTTTTCCCTGTCATACAAAAGCTCTGCAATCTGTTCTCTCGGCTCTACGCCATCTTCCTTACCCTCAGTCCAGCCGCCTACATCCTGGCTCCACCATGCTCCGCTTGCGCCAAAGCTTTCTATGGTCTGATAGGTAACGCCTTCGTCAAGGGTAAGCTTTAAATCCTTTACTGTCACCGGCTCTGTCTCCTTTTGCGTATCCTTTTCCTTATTGCTGTCTGTTGTTTCCTTTGCCTCTGTAGCTCCTTCATTGTCCTTTTTACCTGAGCAGCCGTAAATAAGCGTAATACCCATGCATATACAAAGGACAAATGCCGTTAATTTCTTTAAATTCCTTTTCATCAACACCGCTACCCCTCTATCTTAAGTATTCTGTAGCCAAACGGCTTTAATACTATTAAAGACGATACCTTTTCTCCGGAAATAACATCCGTACCAGTGCAGGTGAGCTTTATGGACTTTTCTTCATTATTGAAGTTCATTATAAAGTAATATTCCTCACCGTCGCCGTATCTTGTCTCCACGGACACACCGTCTGCCACAGCTTCTATCATTGGCTTTTCAAGGTCAAGCTCTTTTGCAAGCTTTCCGTAGAAATCATCCATAAACCGGTTTTCTGTACGAGCAGCTATATAGTAGCATTTTCCCTTTCCATAGGTATTTTCCGTAACGGCAGCCATTCCTTTATAGAAATCATCATCATATGAAGCCAGCACCTTTACATTGTCTGACTTTGGATGAATAATTTCACACATGCTATAGCACTGGTATTTTGTTCCCTCTGTTGTGGTTATGCTGTTTCTGTCTGAAGGATACAGCGGGTCAAGCTCCTCTGCCCACACTCCTGTAAGCTCCATAAGACCGTCCCCCGGAAAGCCTCCAAGATAGCACAAATCATTTTCGTTTACCCAGCCTGTGGCATAGGTGAACACTACCGTACCTCCGTCCTTTACAAAGCTTTTAAGCCTGTCTGCCACTCCTGCCTTTGACATGTACATCATAGGAGCTATAACAAGCTTATATCCTGAGAAATCCTGCTCCTCGTCATTTACGTCCACAGGTATTCCAAGCTTCCAAAATGACTTGTAATGGCTTTTACATGTGCCCTCGTAATTTCTGTCCCTGTTCATGCCCTGAAGCTCGTCTATTGCCCATCTGTTATCCCAGTCATAAATTACTGCAACCTCCGGCCTTACGCATGTGCCGACAATGCCGTCCAGTTTCTTTAAATCTGCTCCTAAGGCGGCAACCTCTTTAAATACTCTTGTATTCTCATGTCCGCAGTGGTCCACTACGGCTCCGTGAAGCTTTTCGCTTGAGCCCCGTCCCTTTCTCCACTGGAAATACTGTACGCTGTCTGCTCCGTGGGCAACTGCCTGTATTGACGAAAGCCCATGCATTCCCGGTCTTTTAAGCTTATTTACGCTCATCCAGTTTACATTGCTTGGAGTGCTCTCCATAAGGAGAAACGGCTGCTTTTTAAGGGAACGGTTTATATCATGGGTAAACGCTATATTTGCCGCCGTATCTGCCTCGCTTTCCCAGTCGTTATGCCATGCGGGATAATTGTCCCATGAAATAATATCTACGCTCTCTGCCATTTTCCAGTAGTTAAGTCCCGGAAAGGTTCCCATCATGTTTGTAGCTACAGGAATATTCGGCGTAATTCTCTTAAGAGGCTCTATCTCGTTTTTCATAAATTCGTTTGTCTGATGTGTGACGAACCGTCTCCAGTCAAGAATAAGACCGTGTATACATGTTTCTCCGTGAGGCGCTGGCGACTCTATCTCGTCAAAGCTGCCGTACTCATGGCTCCAAAATCTTGTCCACCACTGGTCGTTTAAGAGCTTTATGTCATTGTTATATTTTTTTCTAAGGTAGTCTCTGAAGGCCTCCTGACAAAGCTCACAGTGACATTCTCCTCCGTATTCGTTTGATATATGCCACAGCTTTAACGCCTTCCTGTCCTTGTATCTCTCTGCCAGCATTGTGTTCATCTGCCGTACCTTTTCCCTGTAGTAAGGCGCAGTATAGCAGTGATTATGCCTTAAGCCGTGAAGGTTTTTCACCCTGTTTCCCTCTACCCTTAAACATTCCGGATGGTTTTTATCCATCCATGCAGGTCTTGCTCCCGACGGGGTAGCCAGATATACGTCTATTCCGTTTGCCTCCAGTCTGTCAAAAAGCTCGTCAAGCCATCCGAAGTTATATACTCCCTCCTCCGGCTCAAGGGCCTTCCATGCAAATATGGCTACGGAAGCCTGATTCACGCCTGCAAGCTTCATAAGACGCACATCCTCGTTTAGTACCTCAGGATAGTCAAGCCACTGGTCAGGATTATAGTCCGCCCCATGTATTAAATGGTCTGTAACGATTTTGTTTTTTGAAATATTTTTGTTCACGCTATTCCTCCATTCTGTGATAGATTCACAATTTTTCATATAGTAAGTATATAATGGAGGAAGAGTTTGTTCAAGAGTTTTATTCCTACACTTTTTGTATTTTAGCGGTTTTTACAGCTCCTTAAGCAGCTCCTCAACCTGTTCCATTGTTGCAAGATTTTTTGAAAATGCAGACGCGCTTCCCGCCGCTACTCCTTTTTTTAATGCATCTTCATAGGAGCCTGTTTCCAGATAGCCTGCTATAAATCCCGCCACCATGGAATCTCCCGCTCCTACAGAATTTATTACCCTTCCCATAGGAGCGTCAAGCTCATGAACCTTTCCATTTTCATCAATTAAAAGCGCCCCGTCTCCTGCCATTGAAACAAGCACATTTACCGCTCCCTGCTCCTTAAGCTTTCTTGCATATACCTCGACGTCACTCCTGTTTCTCAGAGTAACCTCAAACAGCTCTCCAAGCTCATGTATATTGGGCTTAACAAGAAACGGCTTATATTTCAGCACATTAAGCAAAAGCTTTCCCGTTGCATCTACCGCTGCCTTTACCCCTTTTCCGTCTAAAAATTCCATTATTTCCATATACGCCTTATTGTCTGCAGTGTGTGGTATGCTTCCTGAAAGGACAAGAAAATCTCCGCTTTTAAGGCCTTTCAGCTTACTGTAAAGCTCCTCTATACTGTCCTCGGAAACATGAGGCCCCGCTCCGTTTATCTCCGTTTCCATCTGGGCCTTTATCTTTACATTTATTCTGGACATTCCCTCCTTTAGCTTTATAAAGTCGGTATTAAGCCCGTACTTATGAAGCATGGACTCTATCATATCTCCTGTATAGCCTGCAATAAAGCCAAGGGCGGTGCTTTTTATTCCCAGATTATTAAGGACAACAGATACGTTTATTCCCTTTCCTCCCGGCAGCACCTGTTCTTCGTCCGACCTGTTTACCTCTCCGTGTCTTAAATTATCGACTCCTACTATATAATCAATAGCAGGATTAAAGGTTACCGTATAAATCAACTTTCTATACCTCCAAATTCCTTGCAAAAATCAAATAACGCTTAAGCTGCATTTTGACTATCGCTCATTATATCCTTTATTTTTTTCTTTTGCAAGAAAAATATGCCTCTTTGGCTTATCTTTTGGCTTATCTCAAAAAATGGCAATTATAAAGGCTCCTCGTCAAATTCCACCGTAACAAAGAAGCCTCTTTCTGTTTCATGTATATTTTTTACAATACCTTTTGTAGATTTCAGCCTGTCTCTAAGGGTATAATTGGCAGACATGGCTACCGCCGGCTCAAGAGTATAATAATAGCTGCTTGGAAGCTTTCCCTCTGTAACCTCCACCTCCTGACCTATCTTGACAAGATTTTCCCTTTCCATCTTAAATTCCATCTCTCGCATGTTTTTTCCTCTTTTCATATAATCGGGCAGGGAATAACCCCTTACCCTGCCCGCCGCGTGGTGCGTACATCAAAGCTGCTAATTTCCTTACGCGCCTCCGCGCATAAAGAAACCGAACTCACATATGAGTCCGGTTGTCTGATTTATAGCAGGGGTGGAAGGAATCGAACCCTCCTCTGGAGTTTTGGAGACTCTTATTCTACCGATGAACTACACCCCTATTAAAAAGTGTCGTCTAAAGCCGACTTTATATTTATACCATAGGGCCTTGGTGTTGTCAACTGTTTTTTCATCTCTGCCTGTCATATCTGCCTATAATATATCAATCATATTATTCCTCGCAGCTGTTTAATGTTATTCTTGCCTTATCTGTTATATCTCTCTGATATGCTATTTCATTTTCCATATTTCTTGAAACGTCATTTGCAACTAATGTTGCCTCCAGCATTTTTTTAAGAAGCTCTCCTATTGATGACGCCATTGCATTCTGCTCCTCAGAATTCATATATATGTCTCCCATAGCCTGTGTAATGCCTTCCACATGCTCCTGAACATCCTTTATCTTCTCCGTAATCTCCGCAGAAGATGATTTTGTCTGGCTGGCAAGCTTTTGAACCTCTGTTGCAACGACGGCAAAGCCTCTTCCGTGTTCTCCCGCTCTGGCTGCCTCTATTGAAGCGTTTAATGAAAGAATATTTGTCTTGTTTGCAATACCTGATATAACGTTTGCAAACTGCGCAATAACATTTGATACCTCCTTCATCTGCTCTACTGCCTTTTGAGATGCTTTAACCGACTCGTTAAGCTGCTCAATTTTTTTAACAAGGCTTTCTACCGCTCCTATGCCGTCCTTAACAAGATTTAATGAAGTGTCGGAAGAATTAATAACGTCAAAAGCATTTTTTTCAAGCTTAAGCTGTGATTCATCCAAATCCTCCACTATATTCATAATTTTACCCGCTAACTGATTGCCCATATACCTATGTACCTCCATTACATTTTAATACCTTCTAAATTAAAATTTTTATGACAAATTGCTTATCTGCCTTATATTGCTTATACCTATAAGCTTTATTCCATCTATATCCTTCATGCTGTCCGCCGAAACCTTTGGAAGAACGCATACCTTAAAGCCTAATTTTTTTGCCTCGCTTACCCTTCTCCGGGCCATATTGACGGCTCTGACTTCACCTGAAAGCCCTACCTCCCCAAAAGCTACCATGTTTTCATCTATTGGCAAATCCCTGTAGCTTGATATAAGAGCCATTATAATGCCTAAATCAAGGGCAGGCTCATTAAGCCTTATTCCGCCTGCCATATTAATATATACGTCATACTCGCCAAAGTGCATGCCAAGCCTTTTTTCAAGAACTGCAATAAGCAGATTTACCCTGTTATAATCTGTTCCTGCCGCAGTACGTCTTGGCATACCAAAGTTTGTCTTACATGCAAGAGCCTGTATTTCCACAAGCATAGGTCTTGTACCCTCCACGGAACAGGTTACTATAGAGCCTGACGTATTTTCAGGCCTGCCGTTTAACATATACTCAGAAGGGTTTTCTACCTGCCTTAAGCCTGTATCTGCCATCTCAAACACACCGATTTCATTTGTTGAGCCGAAACGGTTTTTTACTCCTCTTAAAATCCTGTAGGAGGCATATCTGTCTCCCTCAAAATAAAGCACCGTATCAACCATATGCTCTAAAACCCTGGGTCCTGCCACTACGCCTTCCTTTGTTACATGTCCTACTATAAATATGGAGATTCCAAGATTTTTTGCAAGCTGCATAAGTATGCTTGTAGATTCTCTTACCTGGCTTACGCTGCCCGGAGCGCTGGCCACATCCTCCCTGTATATTGTCTGGATAGAATCAATAACTGCTACATCAGGATTTATCTGTCTTAAATTTTCCTCTATATGGTCAAGATTTGTCTCACATAAAAGCTGAATGGTGCCGCCAAAGCTTCCTATCCTGTCTGCCCTAAGCTTTATCTGCTTCAAGGACTCCTCTCCTGATATATATAATATATTTTTTTGACAGTCTGAAAGGTTTTTGCACATCTGCAAAAGTATGGTGGACTTTCCAATGCCCGGGTCTCCTCCTATAAGTACGAGGGAGCCTGCGACAATGCCTCCTCCAAGAACTCTGTCAAGCTCTGAAAAGCCTGTTGATAAGCGTTCCTCGTCATCTGCAGTAATGTCTTTTAAGGGCGTAGGCTTAGGCACATCTCCAACAGGTATCATCCTGCCCTTTTCCCTTTTTACCACAGGCTCCTCCACCAGCGTATTCCATTCTTTGCATCCCGGACACTGTCCCAGCCATTTTGATGTTTCATATCCGCATTCCTTACAAAAGAATGCTGTCTCCTTACCTTTTTTCAAGCTGTTTCCTCCGGACTAGCACTTCTTTATGTCTATATCGGAGCTGCTCATGCCCTTTGCCTCAAGACTAAGGACAAGCTTTCCTCCAAGATTTGTTTTCATCCTGCCTGCATTCTTTCCGTCAATAAATATAGTATACTCTGTCTCCGGTTCAAGCTCTACGGTAATCTGTGAGTCACTTAAGCCCTCCGCCGTAAAGCTCATTTCATTTTCCGTCACCTTTAAATTCATAACAGCCGTTCCCGGAACTGATTCATACACAAACATTCCGTTCTTTTCAAGCTTTGTAATCTCCTTATAGGTCTTTACCTTATATAAATCACCGTTCACCTCAAAATCTGAAACCTTTGATTTCTTTTCAAGGGTGTAATTTCCAAAGCTTATTCCCCCGTCAGCCTCCTTACGGATTAGTTCTTCTACAACCGGCATTTCAATATCCTCCTATGTGTGTTTTCTTTAATATAATTTATATTTTAAATGAGTATTTTATGTCTTATTTGCAAACTTACATGCTTTGCTTTGCTGAGACTATTATACCATAAAGCCGCCGTTTCGCCAACAAATTTTTATTGAGCTTTATCTATTCCAAGGCTTTATAAATCAGCCCTTAGCTGCCATGACTAACCTGCAATCGTTTTAAACACAAGCTTTTTATCGCTTACATTAACGTTTACCCTGTCTCCCCGCTTTACGCTCCCTGACAGTATTTCTTCTGCAAGCCTATCCTCTATTATATTTTGGAGAGCCCTTCTTATAGGTCTTGCTCCGTATTTTTTATCATAATGCTTTTCTACAATAAATTTTTTGGCTGAAGGCGTTACGTTTAAGGTTATGTCCATCTGCTCCTTAACCCTGCCCTGAATTTCCTTTAACATAATAGTTATAATATCTCCCATGTCCTTTCTTGTAAGAGAATGGAATACTATTGTCTCGTCTATTCTGTTTAAAAACTCAGGCTTGAACATTTTCTTTAATATCTCCAAAACAGAGGACTTCATTGTCTCATAATCTGCCTTTTCATCCTCCGCCGCGCCAAAGCCAAGCCTTTTATTGTCCATTATCCTTTCTGCGCCTGCGTTTGAGGTCATAATGATAATTGTATTTTTAAAATCCACCTTTCTTCCCTGGGTATCTGTAATATGACCGTCGTCAAGGACCTGGAGAAGTATGTTAAATACGTCAGGATGGGCTTTTTCTATTTCGTCAAAAAGAATAACCGAATATGGGTTTCTTCTGACCTTTTCGCTAAGCTGTCCTCCCTCCTCAAAGCCTACGTAGCCCGGAGGCGAGCCTATCATCTTTGATACGCTGTGCTTTTCCATGTACTCTGTCATATCAACTCTAATCATGGAATTTTCATCACCAAACACAGCCTCTGCCAAGGCTTTTGAAAGCTCTGTCTTTCCTACGCCGGTAGGTCCAAGAAAAAGAAATGAGCCTATAGGCCTCTTTGGGTCCTTAAGTCCTACCCTTCCTCTCTTTACAGCTCTTGCCACGGCGCTTACAGCCTCCTGCTGCCCGACAACTCTCTCATGGAGAATTTTTTCAAGCTTTTTCAGTCTGCTGCTTTCTGACTCAGAAAGCTTCTTCACAGGTATTTTTGTCCACATAGACACAACATCGGCTATATCGTTCTCATCAACCTGAGCCGATTTTCTTCTTTTGGAATTCATCCATTTTTCCTTAAGCCGCATAAGCTGCTCCTCGGCTTCCTCCATCTGAGTCTTTACCTGACCTGCCTTTGCATACATTTCGTCGACAATATATTTTTCTATCATTTTTTCACAGGCTGCTATTTTCTCCTCAAGCTCTCTTATGCCTGAAGGCGCCTGATAAGAGTTAAGGGATACCTTTGACGCCGCCTCGTCAATAAGGTCTATTGCCTTGTCCGGCAGATGCCTGTCATTTATATATCTTTCAGACATCTGTACCGCCGCCCTTATTGCCCCGTCTGTATAAATAACTCCGTGATGCTCCTCATATTTTGATTTTAAACCGTTTAATATATCTATCGCCGCCGCTTCATCAGGCTCCTCTATATTTACAGGCTGAAATCTTCTTTCCAGCGCCGCATCCTTCTCAAAATACTTCCTGTATTCTGATATGGTTGTTGCTCCAATTATCTGTATTTCACCCCGTGCAAGAGAGGGCTTAAGTATATTTGCCGCATCAATAGCGCCCTCCGCGCCTCCCGCGCCTATAATAGTGTGTATTTCATCTATAAAAAGAAGTATATTTCCGTTATTTTTTACTTCGTTTATTATACGCTTTATCCGCTCCTCAAACTCACCTCTGTATTTTGAGCCTGCCACCATTCCCGATAAATCAAGGGTATGAACCTCTAAATCCCTCACCGTATCCGGAACGTCCCCGGCTGCTATCTTCATGGCAAGTCCCTCCACTATGGCAGTTTTTCCTACTCCCGGCTCGCCTATAAGACATGGATTATTTTTTGTCCTGCGGCTTAAAATCTGAATAACTCTCTTTATCTCCTCATCTCTCTTTACAACAGGGTCAAGCTTTCCCAATACTGCAAGCTCCGTAAGGTTTCTACTGTACTGGGCCAGATATTGTCCCTTTCCGGCTCTGTTTTTTACCGGCCGTCCATTTTGAAATTCCTCCTTTGCCGCGGATATTTCCTCACCCATAGCCATCAGAAGCTCCCCGTACATTTTCTGATGGTTTACATCCATCATTGCAAGTATTCTGTACGCCGTACAATCCATATCCTTAAGAATTGCCATAAGTATATGCTCTGTGCCTATATTTGAGGATTTAAACCTGACAGCCTCTCTTGAAGAATTTTCTATAATTCCCTTTGCGCTGACGGAAAATCCCTCCGGCTCCGCCACTCCTACAGGATTTGTAGTAAAAAAGCTTTCTATGGCGCCAAGTATTCTTTCGTCCGTAACCTTAAAATTTTTTAAAACAACTGACGCCACACTGTCTGCGGCGCATGCAAGTCCATACAGTAAATGCTCGCTTCCCACAAAGCCATGCTCCATATCCCTTGCGCAGTGATGAGCATACTCTATGGCAGCCTTGGCGCTTTTGGTAAATCTCTCCTGCATTTCCTTCCCTCCTTGTGCAATATCTATTTAAAAAGCTGTCCCAATATGTCGTCTATTGCATTGTCAAGCTCCTGCTCTGACATATTTTCCTCTTTTTGGCTTTCCGTATTATTATTTGAAATATCCTCCTTTGCAGCAGCTTCCTTCTTGGAAATTTTATTCTTTTCCTTTTTTTCTTTCTTTTCTTTCTTCGGCTTTTCTTCCGTGTCCCGTTTTTCCTGATTTTCTTCCGGCTCCCCGGCAGTAATTTCTTGTGATGGTGTCTTCTGCGCTGTTGCTGTTTCCTGTACTGTTGCTGTTTCCTGCGCTGGTGCCTCTTGTGTAGTTGTTGCTTCTTGTACTGCTGCTTTCTGCGCTGTTGCTGCTTCTTGTACTGCTGTTTCCTGTGTTGCTTGTGTTTCCTGCGCTGCTGCTGTTTCCTGCGCTGCTGCTTTTTGTTCTGTTACCTCCTGTATTGCTGCTTCCGTTGGATTTTCTGCTTCAATATACTGCTCTTCCTTTGCCGTCTTCTGTGCTTCTGTCTCCTCCGCTGGCTCCTCTGTCATTAACTCCTGTGTTTCATCTGTTTTATCATCTAAATCCGATTCTTTTACATCGCATGAGACTTCTCCTTCAAATCCGTCATCCGATTCCTTTTCATCCATGTCGTTAAACTCATCATCTTCATCAAATTCATCAGTCTCTTCGTCTTCGTCATCTTCACTATCCTCTGTGTCCGATGCTGACAGCCTTCTTAAATTAACGGCAAGAACAACAATTATTAACATCAATATGACAGATAAGCCAACCACTATCCAAAAAAGCAGTTCGGTTATATTCGATTCCTTAGCTGAATTTGTAACAGGCTGCGCCGCATTATTATTCTGAGGCTTTACTGCTGTTTCATAGTAAGGAATCATACTTCCGTCTGCGCTGCTGTAATAGTAATACCCTATTTTATTATCCCAGTTCATTGCCTTTACTATGTAGATATTTTCTGCATTTTTCAGCTTATACGCGTCCACATAGCCGTCTGCAATATTAAGGGTAGTAAGCTCCAGCTTCCTGCTTTCCGCCGCTTTTTCTCCCTCAAACATAAGGTCGTCATCTGCCATAAGCATAACGTATGACCTCTGTGTGATAGTATATGACATGAAAGGTGTATATGATGACTTTTCACTATTATATATATATAACCGGCTTTCACTGCTTTCATTATTCTTAAGATATAAAAGAGTCAGTGTTCCTGACTGGTCTGAGGCTCCCATTACCTCTATGCCGTTCCAGCTTACTGCCTTTCTCTCAAAGCCCTCAGGAAGCTCCATATCCTCCGGCACATCTTCCACTGTATATGGCTTTTCAGATATAGTTACATTTCTGTCATCTGCTCCTGAAGGATTTTCATTTCCCGTCGTTGTATCCTGAGGATTATCCTCCGGCGCCGTTGTTACGTCTGCCGGCGTATCCGTATTGTTGTTTTCTGCCGCTGTGGTAGTATCTTCAGCAGGCTTTGCCTTTACATGTACTATAATTGTATATGTCTTTACCGTTCCGTCCTCTGCCGTAACGGTGACTGTTGCAGTATTATCCTGACCTGCCGTAAGCTCTGTTCCGGAAGTAGATATCTTAGCCTTACCATCCTCCGCCACGGCTGAAACAGAAAGCTTGCTAAATTCGCTGCCAAGCCATAGCTGATATGACGTTACATCCTTTGAAAAATCAGGCATAAGGTTAACGCTGCCTGACCAGCCGTCTGCCTTTACCGCCATAAGCTTAAGTGAGGACAGATTTGCATTTGATGAGGCTGTCGACGGCGCTTTTACCGTAACAGTTCCGTCTGATGCCTTTAAGGTCAGGTCATTCAAATCTATGTCGCATATATCACCCTGCTTTACTACCGACAGCTTTGTACTTCCCGCTCCAATGGCCTTAAATGTAACAGTTACAGTATAGGAGCCCGCATAATTTGAATCATTGTAAAGTCTTAAGGAGCCGCCTCCGCCTCCATCTGCGCCAGATACGTATTCCAGTATATTTGCATCGTACGTCAGCGTCAAATCATATGCTCCAACAGTCACATCCGAGCTCATACTCACTGTAACCGTTACATTTTCCCCCTGGGTAGCCTCACCTGAGGATACAGACGCATTAAAATCAGCGCCGTACGCTTTAATGCTGAGCATAACTGCAAATATAACAAATGCAGCCCCAGCAGTTATGCTCCTTAGTATTTCTCCTGCTCTTAAAGTATTTTTCATTCTTATGTTCTCCTCCATACTTTTTATTTAACAGTAAATTTTATTGGATAATTTTATCCATTCCAAGCACATGCTTTCTTATCATAAGGGCATCCTTTACCGTTATTCCGTCGTTTTGCCTGTTGACATTTGCCGCTATTGCGTTAACTCCTCCTATGCCCTCCATTCCGAGTATATGCTTTCTTACCATAAGGGCATCCTTTACCGTTATCGCCCCGTCTCCGTTTATGTCTCCGTATATAATAATGCTGTATTCTGCAAACAGGCTTCCGTTATTCGTGTATATCCTTACCTTATCCCCCGTGCCAACCGTTCCCGATTTTTCCGTTCCGTTTTTATCAGTAACCTTTAATATTCCGTTCTTTATGGAGAAAGCTCCTTTTATATTATCTGATGATGTTGCCTCAGATATTCCCGTAATAAGCTTTCCCTCCTGGTCTATATTTATCCCTGCCACGCTTACTGACGGCTTTTCATCAGGCGTTGTAACATTGTTATCTCCGGAATTGTTTCCGTTATTATCTCCTCCTGACGACGGCTTTCTCACGACAGATATGACATAATTTCTCACATTACCGTTTTCTGCCTTTACCGCTATGGTTATATCGTTGCTTCCCTCCTTAAGGCTATGCTCTCCGGCGCCGGATATAACAGCCTTTCCGTCTACTGCCTTAGCTGTAACATTTATCTTGCTTACGCTGTTTTCCACTATTGCGTCATATTTTGACGTAAACATGTTAAAGGTAGGAGTCAGGGAAACTCCCTCTGCCCCAAGACCTGACAGTACATTATTCGGGCTTCCGTCCTTTGTTGGAATAGGACACGGCGTCTCAGGCATATTTTTAAATACAGGTATCTTAAACACAAGCTTAATCGTATTTTTCATTTCATTTGTATAGCCCTTAGAGGACGTTACCGCCTCCTGCCTTGCTCCGATAATATGTGTCATATACTGATGTGTATACGGCGTATCAACGAAATCAAATTTTTTGTAATATAGTGTGTCCTGTCCTCTGCTTATATAATTTTTTGCAGTCCATACGGCTCCGCCGACTATAGACTTATATCTTGTGTTCCACGGTCTGTATGTAGCTGCGTCTGTTCCCATTGCATACTTAAGACCGTTCTGTATGGCTGTAAGCCCTCCCCCTGTATATGCTTTTATATTGTAATAATTATAATATCCCTCATAGCCCTTTTCCGTTCCCGAGATACTTCCGCTTTTTCCTGCGGTGCCCATCTCCTGAACAATGCTTGCCGCCAGATAAAAGGGACTTGCTCCCGATATATTTGCTGCCCTCATAATAGCGTCTATATATGACATTGTTCCGCCGTTATCGTCAGGTATTGTCCCTGAATTTAAAAATTTTCCAGACGTAAGCGCCTTTAAACCCTCCGCCGTCTGGTATGACGGCTCATAGGACAGGGATTCAAACTGAAAAATATATGTTTCATCAAGAAAATTCCTCGGGTCCAGAGCGTATGCCACAAGCTCCCTTGAGGCTGCCACCCAGTTGTTTCCGTCAAAGCCGTACCATTTCCCCGTACTCCAGTCATACGCCTTTGTATCTGTAGATTTCCATGAGGATATGGAATTTACCGATATAAGGCTTCTGCCCATTGCATAGTCAGGGCTTCCCGGATTAACCATATATTCATTATCTACCGCCGTGTTGAAATCTATGTCTATATGGTCAGCTTTAAATACCCAGTTTGGATATTTTGCATGCAAAAGCCGTAATCCGTTTTTATAGCTTTCAGGAAAGCCCTGCAACGTCATATATGCCTCAAAATCTTCATCTGGATTGTATTGTATATCATCCAAAATCTTTATGTATATACCTGACACATAGCCTGTCACTACCTTTCCCTTTGTATCAGCATAGGATATATTATACCATAATGCTCCGTTTGACGCGTATTTTTCTCCTTTTACGGTAACAACATATCCATTTGTCAATGTGCCTATTATACTGTAATTTGTTCCTGCGTCGCTTCTTACGTTAAGCGATGTGTCTATATTTACTACAACGCCTGTTTTATCAGTATATCCATATATTTCCTCGTCCAAAAAGGCAAAAAGACCACTTATCAATGCCACTATAAGTAAGTGGCATATGATATTGGTCTTCACCCTATGGAAATACATTCTGTCTACCCTTAATCGCATTTTATTTCCTCTCTCACCCATGTATCCTATGCTTCGTCTATTGCTTTTCCTATGTCTTTTCTCATATATTTATTTTCAAAGGAAACAAGCTTTGCGGCTTCATATGCGTTTGCCCTGGCTTCCTTCAAATCCCTTCCCGTTGCAGTTACACCAAGCACACGTCCTCCGTTTGTGACAATGGTATCTCCCTCAAATTTTGTTCCTGCATGGAAAACAAAGCAATCTTCCCTATCCTTAAAGCCTTCAAGTCCCGTTATTGGAAAGCCCTTATCATAATGCTCAGGATAACCGTCTGACGCCAAAACCACGCATACGGCCGCATTATCCTCAAACTGTAAATCTATCTTATCAAGAGTTCCGTCTATACATGCTTCAAATACATCCACTATATCATTCTTCATTCGTGGAAGAACAACCTGTGTTTCCGGGTCTCCAAATCTGGCATTGTACTCAAGCACTCTTGCTCCCTTTTCCGTAAGCATAAGTCCAAAGAAAATAATTCCCTTAAATTCTCTGCCCTCTGCCTTCATTGCATCTACCGTCGCCTGATATATGCGCTCCTTACAGAAACTGTCAATTTCATCAGTATAAAAAGGACTTGGTGAAAATGTTCCCATACCTCCTGTGTTAAGTCCCATATCACCGTCCTTTGCCCTCTTGTGGTCCTGTGCGGAGGTCATAATTTTTATGGTTTTGCCGTCTACAAAGGAAAGCACTGAAACCTCCCGTCCTGTCATAAATTCCTCTATAACTATGGTATTTCCCGCATCGCCGAACTGCTTGTCCAGCATAAGAGTCTTTACGCCCTCCTTCGCCTCCTCCTTAGTATTGCAGATAAGAACTCCCTTTCCGAGAGCAAGTCCGTCTGCCTTTAATACTATAGGATAATTGGAGTTCTCAAGATATTTTAACGCCGCCTCAGGCGTATTAAAGCTTTCATACGCCCCTGTCGGTATATTGTATTTTTTCATTAAATCCTTTGAGAATGCCTTTGAGCCTTCAAGTATGGCGGCATTCTTTCTTGGTCCGAATACCCTTAAGCCCTCCTTCTCAAATACATCCACAATACCTCCAACCAAAGGGTCGTCCATGCCTATAACTGTAAGCTCTATTTCCTTTTCCTTTGCAAAGGCTGCAAGCTTTTCAAATTCCATTGCCTTTATATCTACACATTCTGCAAATTCACTTATGCCTGCGTTGCCCGGCGCGCAGTATATCTTCTCTACCCTTGGGCTTTTAGCTATCTTCCATGCTATGGCATGCTCTCTTCCTCCGCTGCCTACGATTAAAACTTTCATGGTTTCATCCTTTCTATATATTTCTCTATGCAATACTCTCTGCAGCACTTTTTATAATACGCTTTATTCAATACTGCTCTTGTATTGCGCCATACTCTTAAATTAAATATATTATTTTATGTGCTTAACCTTGCCGTCAACAACGCATATACGGCCATTTGCAATATCATCAATGGCCTGCGGCATAATAATCCACTCAGCCTGCTCCATAACCCTCCGCTGCAATATCTCCGGCGTGTCATCCTCCAAAACCTCAACACACTTTTGCGCAATTATAGGTCCTGTGTCCGTACCCTCGTCCACAAAATGACAGGTGGCTCCCGTAATCTTAACGCCTCTCTCTAAAACACGCTCATGTACCTTAAGTCCGTAATAGCCTGTCCCGCAAAAGGACGGTATAAGTGAAGGATGAATATTTATAATCCTGTTCCTGTACTCCTCTATAAGCTCCTTCGGCAATACCACCATACAGCCTGCAAGGACTATAAGGTCAAGTCTGTATTCCCTAAGCTTTTTTAGGAGAGCCTTATTGAAATCATCTCTTGTGTCAAAGGTCTTTGGTGAAATACACAGGGCGTCTATATTATTTTCCCTTGCCCTTGTAAGTGCATAGGCATTTGGATTATTGCTTATTACAGCCTCAATGGAGGCATTTGTTATCTTTCCTGCTTTTATGGCGTCAATAACAGCCTGAAGGTTTGTTCCTCCTCCGGATACAAGAAAACCTACTCTTAGCATAATGTAACTCCCTTTTCTCCCGCTTCGGTCTGGCCTATAATAAAGCACTCCTCACCCGCCGCCTTAAGCGCCGCCATGGTACTGTCCGCATCTGCCGGGTCAACTGCAAGCACCATACCGATACCCATGTTAAAGGTATTATACATCATATGCTCCGCCACGTCGCCGTCTGTAGAAAGCATCTTAAAGATAGGAGGCACCTCATAGCTGTTCTTGCTTACTATTGCTCTTATGCCTTCAGGAAGCATTCTCGGAATGTTTTCATAGAAGCCGCCTCCCGTAATATGGCTGCAGCCCTTTATGGTAACTCCTGCCTCCCTTACGCTCTTAAGGGCGTTAACATATATTTTTGTAGGAACAATAAGCGCTTCCCCAAGTGTCCTTCCAAGTGAATCATAATATGTATTTAATGCTTCCTCTGTCATCTTGAATACATTTCTTACAAGGGAAAAGCCATTGCTGTGTACTCCGCTGCTGGCTATGCCTATAAGCGTATCTCCTGCCTTTATGCTTTCGCCTGTAATAAGTTTTTTCTTATCCACAACGCCTACTGCAAAGCCTGCAAGGTCGTATTCATCCACAGGATAAAAGCCCGGCATCTCTGCCGTTTCTCCTCCTATAAGAGCCGCTCCCGCCTGTTTACATCCCTCTGCAACGCCGCTTACTATGGATGCTATCTTCTCAGGCTCGTTCTTTCCGCAGGCTATGTAATCAAGAAAGAATAAGGGCTCCCCTCCTGCGCACGCCACATCGTTTACACACATAGCCACACAGTCAATTCCTACAGTGTCATGCTTATTCAGAAGGAACGCCAGCTTAAGCTTTGTTCCCACTCCGTCTGTTCCTGAGAGAAGCACCGGCTCCTCCATATTTTTAAAGCCGTTCATGCTAAAGGCTCCGGAAAAACCGCCTATACCGCCTAAAACCTCAGGTCTCATGGTCTTTTTAATATGCTCCTTCATAAGCTCTACCGACCTGTAGCCTGCTTCAATGTCTACTCCTGCCTTTTTATAATCCATTTTCTTTGTCCTTTCTTAATTAAATTAACGGGCTTAATCGTTATAATGCTTATAGCCCTTCTTATCAAGCTTCTCTGCCTTTTCAATAACCTTTGCCTTCATATTTTCCGAGTATTTTTTAAGCTTTTCCAAAAGCCCCCCGTCAGATGTAGCAAGTATCTTTGCCGCGAGAAGCCCTGCGTTTGCCGCTCCGTCTATAGCTACTGTAGCTACGGGTATTCCGCTTGGCATCTGTACTATAGAATAAAGAGAATCCACACCGCCAAGGGACTTTGTATGGATAGGAACGCCAACTACAGGCATTGGAAATATTGCGGCGCACATACCCGGTAAATGGGCTGCTCCTCCCGCTCCGGCAATTATTACCTTTATGCCCTTATCCTCCGCTGACTTTGCATAATCATAAAAAATATCAGGCATTCTGTGAGCAGAAATAATAGTCATCTCGTAATCAATACCTAATTCCTCTAAAACATCCGCCGCCTTGCCCATAACAGGAAGGTCTGAGTCGCTTCCCATGATAATACCAACTTTAGCCATGTTTTTATCTCCTTTATTTATCAATTCTTTTACCCTACCATTTTATATTAATTGACATCTCAAGTCAATATTTTGTTATATTGCTGATAATATCCCCACAAACAGCCTTAACCGTACAAGTCCTGTACTAATTAAGCTTTTCAAATGCCTCGTTTAATTTTTCAGTACCCTTAAGGACAAATCTTCCGTCCTTTATGACAGCCGTTTGGCTTCCGTCCTTTTTTACCACGTATCCAGCTCGTCATAGGGAATGGTAATATCCGTATGGCAGTTAAAATATGCCTTATCCGGCTCTGTGTTCCTAAGGTCTGAAAATTCGTTGCTCTTTGCAATTATTTCCTTTCCGTCAGGGTTATAGGTTTTTGCATCCTCGTCAAATTTATAGCAGGTATCTCCCACAGCGAAATGAGGACCTGTTTTTTCCAGAATAAGAATGTCCATTAAAGCCTCTATATCATACCTTTTAATCATGGCGTAGGCTGTTGTGTTTGTGCCTATGGCAAACTCTCCCATAGGAAGTGTTTCATGTCCCTTAAGAAGATTTTCCTTTATGTATGACTTGTTTGCCTCGTCATTATCTCCATAATTTTTGCAGGCATACTCTGCCACACAGCCATCCTTAAACTTAAGCTCTAAATCTATATAGTTTAAGCCGTATAAAAATACCTGCGTAACATGAAGGGTTCCGTTTGTGCCTTTTAGCTTCGGCGTGGTAAACACCTCTCCCAAAGGTATATTAACATCTGCAAGGCAATTTTCAAAAAGAGTTTCCTTTGAAGGCTCCTTGAGCTCCTTAAGGGCAACCCTTAAGTCCGTACGGTTCCCGTTCATTCCTTTTATCTCCACGTATTCTCCTTCATCTAAGGCGTTGATTATACATGTCTGTATTTCCCTGTACAGATTTTGGTCAAGATTATTAAGCTTAATGGTCTCATTAAAAATTTCCCTGTATTTTTCTCCTATGTCAGCCACCGGGTAGGATATGATTGTAAAGCTTCTGTCCTCAGGATTTATGTATTTATTAACAATTTCCATATACTCCCTGTCAAACTCAGTTTTAAGCTTTAGCTGCTTATCGGTATATTTAAGGCTTTCAGGCTTGTCTGCAGGCTCAAAGGGCTTTTGTCCAAACGCCTCAAGCACTGCCGGCCCTGCCGTTGGAATTATAAAATCCCTATACTTTTCAAAGGCAACCCTGTAAATCTCTATATACCTGTCCTTTAAGCACTTGTCAAACAAATGCGCATCAAGGTATCTGTGGTCATAGGCGTACTGTCTGTTAGGAGAAGTTCCGGTGTAATCCGTGCTTAAAATCACCGGCTTTAAGCCTATTTCTTCAAACTGCTTTATTGCGGCTTTTATTACACGCTCAAAGCCGATAACGTAAACAATCTGTACCACGCCCTTTTTTGACAGGTCCTTTCCAAGCACTTTAAAGCCTTCAATATAGCCGTTTGTATATGTTCTTGCCATATCGTCAATGGTATCCTGCGGCAGTCCTGCAAGAAGCCTTGAGGTTTCTATTTCATTTCTGCTTATATTCGCGCCGTAAAAATAGAGATACCTTGTATTGCTCAGGTCTGATTCCATAATGATACTCGTGGCAAAATCCCTGTTCCAGTCTCTGTCCGCTACCGTATAATCAAAAAGGATTTCACTGCAGTCGTGCCTGAACCAGTACTGTATATCCTTAAGATTTTTTTCGGACAAATCCTCTGTCTCAAAAAGATTATAAATCTCCACAAAAAGCTCTGTATATAACACTATAATCTCCAGCTTTACGGAAAGCGCCGCCTCCGTAAGCCCTTCTATGTAGAAGCCAAGCCACAGCAGGTATTTTCCGTATTCCCCGCCTATATTTTTCATCATATACTGAGGATTAAGGTAGCTTTTTTCGTAATTATCCCTGACCTCTTTGTGAAGCATATCATTTATGGCCTTCAGCTCTTCCTCCGTCTTGTTTCTGTACTGCCCTGTTTCTGACATATCATACAGCTTCTTTATAAGAAGAAGCCTTTCTGCCTGTTCCTTGAAATATTCCCTAAACCTTTCAGGCACGGTATCCTCGCCCTCTGCTATCTCCAAAACCCTGCCCATAACAAGGTTATACCGTTCCTTTACAGCTTCATTTTCTTCTTTATAATATGTGATGTAATTCATTTCCTCGTTCCTTTCAATAAATTTAACGCTAATAACCATGCATACAGCAGACATTAGCTGCAATGACTCCCAAATATAAATTTATATTCCAACTAAAACTGTTCCAAGGAGAAACAGGCATACTATTGTATTTCCTACTGTTCCTATCCACGGAAACCTTAAAAACACATCCTCCTCCTTAAAGCCGTACACTCCCATGGCAATTCCCGCGGCAGACACCAAAAGAGCCTCCATGCCTAAGGCTCCTATCTCCACTCCTGCATTTCCTTTTGCATTGAAGGATAAAACAATGGCATATACCACAAGCCCCAGCGCCAGCACTAAGTATATGGTAGATATAATTCCTCTTACTGACTGCTTCTTGTTTGTAAACTTATAGGATTTCTTCTTAAAAAACCCTTTTTCATTCAAATTTATTTCTTTTATGCCATTTTCCCTTATACCGGTACTTTCTGTATTATTATCATTATCCATTTTTCCTCCCGTTTCTGCTTAACTAAACAGACCTTTTTGAAATAATTTTCTTTAAAATCATATACATTATGTACCCTAATATTCCTCCCAGAGTATTTAGCATAATGTCGTCTACATCAAAGCTTCCAATTTTAAATACAAGCTGAAAGCTCTCAACTAAAAGGGAAAAAACAAAGGTTGCTATGGCTGTGGATATTCCGTGTCTCATTTTCTTAAACTGTACCGGAACAAAAAATCCAAAGGGCAAAAAGCATATTATATTGCCCCAGATGTTTAAAAGCATCATTTTAAAGCCAAGGTCCGACGTCTCCGCCCACTCTAAATATCTCTTTATCTCCTTGAATAAGGTAAGATTGTAGGAATACTCCCTCCTTACCTCTGTTCTTCCAAAGCTTTCTGCAAAAAGCAAAAAGTAAAGCACAAAAAAAATATAAAATAAAAATAACAAACGGCTAACAGTAATTAGCCGTTTATAATTAACCTTTTTCAATGTTATCTCCCCGATTAAAATGAAATATACTTCTTTCCTCTTACTAATTTAGCTCCGTTTACTATTGAAATAATTCCGATGGTAAGTCCGAAAACAACACATAATATACCCATTGCAATAGAGCCTGCCCCCGAATTTTTCATCTGGTTATATATCTTTTCTCCCATTTTTAAACCGCCTTTCTGTTTTATATAATATTGATTATTACAGGAAATTCCTCTAATGCAGCCGCAAATACAGCATGACTAAACTGCATATTCCGGATTTATAAAGAGCTTAAACTCCTGAATATTTTTATTTTACTCCATATTCCTCGTAGTATTTATCAAGAGCCGCCTTTACAGTATCATCTATCACTATTTTGCCGTTTATCTCTTTATTGTACAGACATTCTATAACCTCTTCCATGGTTACAATGGCATTTGCAGCAATACCGTAGGTTTCCTTTATCTCCCATAGGGCGCTCTTGTCTCCCTTTCCTCTTTCCATACGGTTAAGAGACACCATAAGGCCTATTATCTCCACGTTTCCCTGTGCCTTTATTATAGGAAAGGTTTCTTCTATAGACTTTCCTGATGTGGTTACATCCTCTATTATAACCACCTTGTCTCCGTCCTTTATAGGACATCCTAAAAGGATTCCTGCATCTCCGTGGTCCTTTGCCTCTTTTCTATTAGCGCAATATCGTATTTCCCTGCCATACAGCTCATAAAATGCCATTACTGTCGCAACGGCAAGAGGTATTCCCTTATATGCCGGACCGAAAAGCACGTCAAAATCCTCACCATATTTATCATGTATTGCTTTTGCATAATATTCTCCAAGCTTCTTAAGCTGTCTGCCTGTAACATAAAGTCCTGCGTTCATAAAAAACGGTGACTTTCTGCCGCTCTTTAATGTAAACTCACCAAACTTTAGTACTCCGCAGTCTACCATAAACTCGATAAACTCCTGCTTATATTGTTCCATTTTATCTTAATCCTCCTTAATTTTTCGAAGAATAAATTATTTTGCTTTCATAGTACCATATATTTTTATGTTTTTCAATAATATTATTTCCTCTGTTTAGTGTTTACAAACTTTAATTTTAATACTAAAATTATACATTATATATTCAGCTTAATTTGAAGCTTTGATATATTTATCAATATTCATCTTAAGCTAAAGAAATGGAGGATATTATGGCTAAAGAATTACCAAAAAGAAGCGAGGTTAACCCTGAGGACACATGGAACCTTGCGGATATGTATGAAACGGCGGAGGCATGGGAGGCCGACCTTAAGGAGATTTCAAAGATTACAGATATTGTTGCCTCATATGAGGGAAAGACTACCGCCTGCGCAGCTAACCTGTTAGCAGTTCTTGAAAATGACGCTAAGGCAGGCGAGAAGCTTGACCTTGCCTTTAATTATGCCCAAAGGCTCTTTGACGAGGACCAGAGCAATAATGCTCATCAGGCTATGTCGGGAAAGGTTTTTTCTCTCTATACGGATGTAATAAGTAAAACCGCTTTTATAAGGCCTGAGATACTTGCCGCAGACAGCGCTGCCTTAGAGGGATTTTTCAAGGAGCTTCCTGAGCTTGAATTGTACAGAAAGCAGATAGAGGAGATACAGAGAACTAAGGCTCACAGTCTTTCTGCCGAGCTTGAAAAGCTTTTGGCTATGTCTTCTGAGATGAGCCAGACTGCCGGCGACACCTTTTCTATATTTAACGATGCAGATATGGTATTCCCTGAAATTACTGATGCAAACGGTGAAAAGGTACGTATAACCCACGGAAGGTACATCCGTTTCCTTGAATCACCTGACAGACGCGTAAGGGAGGACGCCTTTAAGGCTCTTTACTCTGTTTACAAGCAGTTTATCAATACAAGCGCAAGCCTTTACCAGGGACAGGTTAAACAGCTTATGTTTTATGCAAAGGCTCGTAAATACAATAATACCTTGGAGGCTGCCGTTGATGCAAACAACGTGTCTCCTGAAATTTATAAAAATCTTGTAGACACTGTAAACAACAATTTAGATAAATTTCACCGCTATGTTGCATTAAGAAAAAAATGCCTTGGTCTTTCAGAGCTTCACATGTATGACGCTTACACTCCTATGATTGCCGACGTGGCTAAGGAAATTCCTTTTGATGAGGCTAAGGCTACTATTCTTAAGGCGTTAGCTCCTCTTGGAGAGGATTACCTTGAAATACTTAAGGAAGGCTTTTCTAACAGATGGATTGACGTATATGAAAATGCGGGAAAGACAAGCGGCGCATACTCTGCCGGCGCCTTCGGAACACATCCTTATGTGCTTATGAATTACAATAACAGCCTTGATGAGATGTTTACACTGGCCCATGAAATGGGACATGCAATTCACTCATACTATTCAAACAGCAGCCAGCCGTTTATATATTCCCAGTATAAGATTTTCGTGGCTGAGGTAGCATCTACATGTAATGAAATTCTTCTTATGGAGTATCTTTTAAAGAATACTGAGGATAAGAAGGAGAGAGCGTATCTTCTCAATCATTATATGGACAGCTTCAAGGGTACTGTTTACCGCCAGACACAGTTTGCAGAATTTGAAATGCGTACCAACGCTATGCAGGAGGCTGGCGAAACCCTTACTGCCGACGCATTAAGCTCTCTTTACCTTGAGCTTAATAAAAAATATTACGGAAACGATATGGTTTCAGATGATGAAATTGCATATGAGTGGGCAAGGATTCCTCATTTTTACTACAATTTCTATGTGTATCAGTATGCTACGTCATTCTCTGCCTCTGTTTCCATAGCAAGAAATATTCTTAAGGAGGGCGCTCCTGCTGTGGAAAGGTATAAGGAGTTCCTTAAGGGCGGCTGCTCTAAGGCTCCTGTTGAGCTTCTTAAGATAGCCGGAGTAGACCTTTCTACCGCTAAGCCTATCGAAGATGCTCTCAATGTTTTTGGGGAGATAATTGATGAAATGGAGAAGCTGTTGGATGAGTAGATGAAGCTTCCATGACGTAATTTCATATAAAAAAAGGAGGCTGCCGCACTGCGACAGTCTCCTTTATATTATGCTCTCAATCCGGCATTATTAAAGAGCTGCTCCAAAATCAATTCATTTCCGGAATTTCTTTCAATATATTTTTTACGTGGCATATCATCATGTTTACTCCAAATGGAACACCTCGGCCAAATCCACAGACACAGGACTGTTATCCTCATTTGTCTCCATTATGTCTGCCATGAAATCCCACCATCTCCTGCATATAGCCGTGTCCGCCGATGAATCCCACTTCTCCCTGTCCTCTATCTCTATATAGCCGTAAAGCACATTAGTCTCCTTATCAAGAAATATGGTATAATTACTTCCTCCATATTCATGTATCATATCCTTCATCTCATCCCACAGCTCATTATGTCTTTTTTCGTATTCTGCCGCCATTCCCTCATAGAGCTTCATTTTAAAGCCTTTTCTCATATTTCTGCCACCTTTCAGTTTATTGCCTGTTTAAATATTATCACTTATTTTTTGATTTTGCCGCCTTCTTCTTTCCCACGGCTCCCGCTTCCTTCTCATATAAAAACCTTTCCGGCAGCTTTACGTTAAAATCCTTTGCCAATGCCCTGAAATCATCAGGCTCTATGGTCTGTAGCTTATCAGGTCTCATTGACAGCATTTTTACAAGAATTTCCGCCGCCTTTTCAACTGTATGAGCCAGCCCGAAGGTCAAATCAAAGTCCTCACCTGAACAGAATATGCCGTGATGAGCCCATATAATAACGTCATATTTTTTCATAAGCTTTGACGACGCTACCGCTATATCACGTCCTCCCGGAACCATCCATTTCACCACGCCTACGCCGTCAGGAAATACTACGGGACACTCCGTAGCCATCTCCCAAAGCTCCCTTGTAAATATCTCATCCTTAAGAGGCAGCGCAAAGGTAAGGGCAATTACATTTGTGGCGTGACAATGATATATTACTCTGTGCTTTCCGTTTGTAACCGCCATCTTAACCTCATGGTTCATAAGGTGGCTTGGAAGCTCGCTGGTTGGCTTTCCATCGTTTTTAAGTCCCCATACTATGCGGTAATTTTCTCCAAGCTCATCTATCTCTATAATACCTATAGCCTCCTTTGGATTAACCACTACATTTCTAAAATACTTTCCTGAGCCTGTAACAAGAAAAAACTCTCCTGCAAGCTTTTTAACGCTTGTTCCAATAGGCGTAAATTCTCTGTCAGCTTTAAAATGCTCTCTTACGCTCCTGACCTCATCAGGCTTTATCCTGTATGTAAGATTGCCCCCGTTTCTCTCATGCCAGCCCTGCAAAAAGCCGTCATAAGCCATTCTTATAAATCCCTGTACAAATTCTGCATCTAAAACCTTCATTCTGCTCCTCATTTCTGCACGGCTTTATGTTCATAAAGTAACGACACTTCTGCAAGCCTTCGTATGCCGTGCCAACGCGGACCTGCTATAAAAATTTTTTATTCTTTATTCTGGCACTAAGGCAGTCTGCAAATTCAACAAACCCAATTTTACATGTATTTGCCTTATGGTACGCTTTTTTACCTGCTTAGCAATACTTCCTTCTCATACCTCTCAACATCCTCAAACCAGTCCGTTCCGACAGGAACGCCGTTTTTTTCACAAAAATAATTCCACACGTCACCCAGCGGATATGTTTTAAGCTCCTCTGTATACGCCATAAGCCTTGTTGTGTTTCCCTCATCCTGAAGCCTCTTAAACTCCTCATTCGGCGTAAGCAATGCGCTTAACAAAGCCTTCTGCATATTTCTCATTCCAACAACCCACGCCGAAATACGGTTAATGCTTGCATCAAAATAGTCAAGGGCTATAAAGACTCTGTCCAAAGCATTATTTCTTACTATTTCCTTTGCTATCTCCTTTGTCTCGTCGTCATAAAGCACCACGTGGTCGCTGTCCCATCTTACGCCTCTTGTAACATGAAGGGCTATTTTGTCATTAAATAAAAGCATAGACGGTATCTTGTCCGACACCACCTCAGTAGGATGATAATGTCCGTTATCCATAAGGCTTAATATACCGTTGTTTGCCGCATAATTTATGCAGAACTCGCTTGAGCCTACGGTATATGACTCCATGCCTATTCCAAATACCTTTGATTCAAGCGCCACATATACCTTGCTTTTATCATAAGGCTGTGAAAGTATTTTATCAAGAGAATCCTTAAATCTTGCTCTTGGACCAAGCCTGTCCGCAGGAACATCCTTAAGTCCGTCAGGTATCCATATATTCATAACACAGGGAATAGACAGCTCCGTAGCAAAGTATTCCGATATTCTTATACACGCCCTGCCATGCTCTATCCAAAAATTCCTTATATCCTCATCCATGCTTGAAAGGGTGAACTGCTCCGCCTTTGGATGTGAAAAGAAGGTAGGATTAAAGTCTATACCCAGTCCTCTCTCCTTTGCAAACCCAACCCATTTTTTGAAATGCTCCGGCATAAGCTTGTCTCTGTCTGCCCACTTCCCATCCTCAAAAATAGCATAGCTTGCATGAAGATTTATTTTGTGCTTTCCCGGTATAAGCTTCATTGCCATGTCTATATCTTCCATAAGCTCCCATGGATTGGAGGCCTTTCCCGGATAGTTGCCGGTAGTCTGTATCCCCCCTGTAAGCTCACCCTTATTGTCAAAGCCGCAAACGTCGTCACCCTGCCAGCAATGCATTGAAATAGAAACCTTTTCAAGGCTTTCCACAGCCTTATCAGTATCAACTCCCATTTTTTTATAAATTTCCTTTGCCTGCTTATAGCGTTCCAATATATTCATTTTTCTCTCCTTCATTTTTATTTTATTAATTTGGCAAATATTTTCTTATATCAGTAGAATTATAAATTATCCTTCTTCCCTCAGCCTTATTTTTTACAAGCCCCGAGCCTATCATCTGGGCCATTATATTTCCAATGGCTGTGGCTTCTGTGGGGCCTGCATATACATTCTTTCCCGTGGCTTTAGCTGTAAGCCTGTTTAAATAGTCAGCATTGCAGCCTCCTCCCACTATATATATTGAAGGATATATTTTTCCGGTCAGCTCCTCAAACTCCATTACCGTGTCTCTATATGAAATACTAAGACTGTGATATATAGTTTTTGCAAGCTGTCCCGGCGTTTCAGGAAGATTATCCGAATGTTTTTTTCTGCAATATTCCCTTATCGCCTCTGTCATGCTGTCAGGCGACAAAAAGCTTTCATCATTTACATCCACAAATTCAAGAAAGTCCTTTTCCTCTTCTGCCATATTGCACAGCTCGCCAAAGGAATATTTTCTTCCAAGCTCATTTCTCACAGACTGTATCATCCACAGTCCCATTATGTTTTTAAGATATCTGAAGGTATCGCCAAAGCCCCCTTCGTTTGTAACGTTTTTATTTTGTGACAACAGTCCGCAGTCCGCCTCCTTACGCTCAATTCCCATTAATGACCATGTGCCGGAGCTAATATATATTCCATCTTCATCATATGGAACTGAAAGAACTGCCGATGCAGTATCATGGGTAGCAGGAAGCATTACCGAAAGATTATATCCTATCTCATCTGCTATGTACTGTCTAAGGCTTCCTACTCTTGTTCCCGGCTTTACTATTGGTTTAAATATCCTTCTTGGAAAACCAAGCCTGTCCGTAAGCTCTAAATCCCAGTCTCCTGACTTTGCTGCCACAAGCCCTGTTGTAGTGGCATTTGTATATTCTGTATGCTTTACTCCTGTGAGAAGGAAATTCAGATAATCAGGTATCATAAGCATATGCTCTGCCCTGCCTAAAATATCCGGCTCCTTTTTCTTGTGCGCCATAAGCTGAAATATAGTGTTAAATATCTGCTTTTGTATACCTGTCCTTTTGTATAGCTCCTCCTGGGATGCCTTTGCATATACAGCCTTATCCATACCGGCCGTTCTATGGTCTCTGTATGCGTATGGAACTCCAAGCGCCTTATCATCCCTATCCAGCAGTACATAATCTACAGCCCATGTATCTATACCCATATATGCAGGAGTTTTTCCTATCTGTCTGCATTTTTTCATTCCGGCTATTATGTTATTATATAAGTTTTCTATGTTCCAGATAAGATGTCCGTCCCTTTTTTCCATCCCATTGTCAAAACGGTATATTTCCTCTGTCTTTAATATGCCGTTTTCAAGCCATCCAAGTATATGCCTGCCTCCTGAGGCGCCAATATCCACTGCCAAATAATAATCCATTTTTCCTCCTTTATGTATTCCTTACTTATACAATAAATTCACCCTCATTGAAACTACGTATAGTATATTACAAAGAATTGATTAAAGCAAATATATTACTGTTAAATTTTATTTTTTTATAAAAATTCTTTAATATAATAGCATAATATAATTATTGAAAAGCATATGTAATTATGATAGACTGAACTAAGCATGCCAAAAATATAAATATTTTCTGCCTATAAGCCTGTGGCATACGCACATTCAATCAAATGTACTGCCATAAAGCAGAGAAAATAAACTATTTTAAGGAGAAAAAAACATGAAACAGTCAGTTCATATAAGTAAAAGCGGTAATGCAAAGGAAGCCTTACAGCATATTAACAATCCAACATTACTTATGTTTATGACAACAAAAGAAAATATTTCCAAACATGCCGAAGAAATCAAAAAAATGTTTCCGAATGTTCCTTCTATTGGCTGCGTAGGCGACAGCTACAGCGGAACAGAGGTTTATAATTCCCTTCTCATGGTTGTGGCATATTCTGACGGAATAGACGTTCAGGCAAATGTGATAACAAATGTCAACATTTGTCCGGCAAAGCATTTAAAAAAGATTTATGAGGATTCAAACAAAATAAATGCCGGTATGTCAGATACTGTATGTATTGATTTTTGTACGGGAAATGATGAGGTTGTCATTACAATTCTTAATTCTGTTTTGGAAAAAAAGCATATTCCTTTAATAGGCGGCACAGCCGGCGACGGTTTAGTTGCCTATAATGGAACAGTTTATGAAAATGCATGTGTTTACGCCTTTATAAAAAATAATAAGGGAAAAGTAAAGGTATATCGTGAAAATATGTACAGACCAATGAAAAACAGTCCAAAGCTTATTGTAACGGATTCCGACCCTGTAAATAATATTCTTTACAAGCTGAATAACCAGCCCGCACAATTAGTCTATCAGAAATTGCTGGGAATTAATTCAGGTGACGTTACCAACCAGACCTTTACTAATCCTTTGGGAAGAATATGCGGAAATGATGTTTTTATAATATCTATCAAGGGCGTTGAACAAAACCAGGCTCTGTCATGTTATCACAGAACATCAAAAACCGATATTCTCACACTTTTAGAGCTGGATGATTACGACCGGGTAGTATCGGACACCGTATCAAAAATCCAGGCAGATTTCACGCATGTTTCTGCAATTTTTTCCGTGAACTGTGCTTTTAGATATCTGTTTTTCAGTGAACGGGGATATTGGGGAGAATATCTGCGAAAAATGAATGCAGCCGGTCCTCATGCGGGATTTGTCGGCTTTGGAGAGCATTATTGCAACCAGTTTACAAATCAAACCTTTAGCTGCGTAGTTTTTGAATAATAGGAGAACTTATATAATGAAATTAAAAAATAAAAACAAAGAACAGACAGATACATTTGCTCTGAATTACATTGCAGAATATTTAGACGCAACACAGGCTGAAATGGTATCAGAGGAGCTTGTTACGCTGGATATTATTGATTCTGTAAAAAAATCCTTTTTTGTAGTATTAGATGAGGCAAATAACCTTAAGGATGCCATGAACGGATTTCAGACAGATTTTAAACAGGTTGGATGCATATCAGAAAAATTCAGCGATGCAAGGGAAGATATTATTAATTCGGTTGAGGTTGCACAGACACAGGTTAATGTGCTAAAGCACAGCTCAAATGAGTTAAATAATAAATTTAAACAGATGGAGCAAACCTTTCAAAGCTTTATGGAATATATTCAACAAATCAGAAAGTGTGCAAAGGGTATTATCAGGATTGCTGAAGAAACTAATCTTTTGTCCTTTAACGCTTCAATAGAGGCTGCACGTTCAGGAGAAAACGGACGGGAATTTTCAGTGGTTGCAGGTCAGGTAAGAAAGCTTGCAGACGATATAAGAGTCATAGTTAGTGATGTAAATCATTCTATAGAGGATATTGAGGTAAATGCCACAGAGCTTCATTCGCAAATATCAGAGTCACAATCGGCATTGACTGACAGCCTTAACCATGTAGAGCATACAAATGAAACATTCCAGCAAATATGCCAAAAGGCTGACTCTATTTCAATAGTACAGGACGACATTGCAACTGCAATCAGTATGTCCAATGAGAAGTTTTCAAATGTAAGCCAAAAGCTTGATATTATGAACGGACAATATAACAATGTCCTGAAAAATATGAACGCATTATCCTCACGAACAACCCAAAAAAGCATTATGTTTGAAAAGGTTGATGATATGATATCACAAATACCTGAGCTATTAAAGGATTTTGAAAATTAATCTTAAATATTTATTTAAAACATACATAAATATGGCGATGCCGCAAAAAGCCTGAAATCGACTTTTTGCGGCATCGCCATATAACACTTTTATTTATTAACTCTTTTTAACCTAAAGGTTCTGCTCTGAAAATCTCCCCACATATCTATAATAATTCCTATATTCATAAGCTCATCACCGCCATACGCCTTATCTTCGCCTTCCAGCTCATATAAAGCATCCGGCTCAAGGGCCGTAAGCCTTAGCCTTGTGATTCCCGGATTTACCTTGCTGTTTATTCTGAAATATGCGGCAAATACGTTATTTTTATCCTCTGATATAAACTGCCATGCGGTATCATTTCCCTCAAAGGGACTTTTAAGCCTGTACATATCTGCCGACGGAACAAAGCTTCTAAGCTCCTTATAGGTTTCCACCTGCTTTCTTACTATATCCTTTTCCTCCTCAGAAAACTTCATTAAATCAAGCTCATAGCCAAAGTTTCCGCTCATTGCCACATCTCCCCTTATCTTAAGGTCTGTAACTCTGCCTGACTGGTGATTGGGTACTGCCGATACATGGGCTCCCATAGCGCTGACAGGATAAACTAAGCTGGTTCCATACTGAATGTAAAGACGCTCTATGGCATCTGTATCATCACTTGTCCATGTCTGAGGCATATAATAAAGTATTCCTGCATCAAATCTTCCTCCGCCTCCAGAGCAGCTTTCAAACAGCACATCAGGGTGGCTTGACACAATAGCCTCCATTACCCTGTACAGTCCAAGCATATATCTGTGAGGCATTTCCTTCTGCCTTTCAGGAGGCAGTCCATCTGAGCCTAAGTTCGTCATATGCCTGTTCATATCCCACTTAACATACGCTATATCCGCCTCATCCAGCACACCTGACACTGCATTTATAATGTAGTCGCATACCTCCTTCCTGCTTAGGTCAAGAGTAAGCTGTGACCTGCATTCCGTTCTTGTTCTTCCATTTACATGTATACACCAGTCAGGATGCTCTCTGTATAAATCACTGTCAGGCGATACCATTTCAGGCTCAAACCAAAGTCCAAACTTTACTCCCTCTGCGTTTACCTTCTCAGCAAGCCCCTTTATTCCGCTTGGAAGCTTTTCCTTATTTACATACCAGTCTCCAAGAGAGCAGTTATCCCCGTTTCTCCTGCCAAACCAGCCGTCGTCAAGGACAAGAAGCTCTATGCCAAGGGCTGCCGCCTCCTTTGCAAGTCCTACTATCTTTTCCTCATTAAAATCAAAATATGTAGCCTCCCAGTTGTTGGCTAATATTGGTCTTACCTCATCACGATATTTTCCCCGTACAAGTCTTGTCCTGTATAATTTATGGTATGTTCTTGACATTTCCCCAAGTCCGGCGCCTGAATAGACCATAACCGTCTCCGGCGCCTGAAATTCCTCTCCTGCCTCAAGAAGCCATGAAAAGTCATAGTCGTTAATGCCCATAAAAACTCTTGTCTTAAATAGCTGGTCTACCTCCGCCCCTGCGGTAAAGTTTCCGCTGTATACAAAATTAAAGCCGTATACCCTTCCGGTACTTTCATCTGCATTTTTATCTGCCAAAGCAAAAAACGGATTTAACTGATGACTTGATGCTCCCCTCCTGCTTTCTATAGCCTGTATGCCGCTTCTAAGAGGCGTTCTCTCTATATGACGTTCTCTGCCCCATGCGCCGGAAAGCTCTATCATATCGTACCCGCTATCCTCAAAATCCACATTCATGCTCATTATTCTGTCAATTCTTACCGGC
>ERZ777305.562-NODE-562-length-59926-cov-25.021246_pt1 | contig 59926 bp, 45 predicted proteins | sample MGYA00374965_ERZ777305 | MGnify/ENA primary metagenome ERZ777305 (study PRJEB29328, sample SAMD00013331) | mouse gut metagenome | study: EMG produced TPA metagenomics assembly of the Metagenome analysis of fecal microbiota from mouse which was promoted...
CAGCACTCGCACCTGAAACGAGCGCGTCTACCATTCCGCCACCTGGGCTTTTGCGTTGCAAAGTTAGGATATAAAAAAGAAATATGCAAGGATTTTCCTTGCATATTTCTGTGTTTTGTGGTTATGGTGTTGAACCGTAGGGCTTTATTCCCACTCGATTGTTGCCGGTGGTTTGGACGAGATGTCATAGGTTACTCTGTTGACTCCGCGAACTTTGTTTATTATTTTGTTGGAGACTTCGGCAAGGAAGTCGTAGGGGAGGCGTGCCCAGTCGGCGGTCATTGCGTCTGTGCTTGTTACCGCGCGCAGTGCCACTGCCCGTTCATAGGTGCGTTCGTCGCCCATCACTCCCACGCTTTGCACTGGCAGGAGTATGGCTCCTGCCTGCCACACACTGTCGTAGAGGCCCCATTCGCGTAGTCCGCTTATGAATATGTCATCGGCATTTTGAAGTATTGCCACTTTTTCCGGGGTTATGTCTCCAAGTATTCTTACTGCGAGTCCGGGCCCGGGGAAGGGGTGGCGGCTGATAAGGTGCTCGGGCATGCCTAATTCGCGTCCTACTGCGCGGACTTCGTCTTTAAACAGCAGGCGCAGCGGCTCGCACAGTTTCAGGTTCATTTTTTCGGGCAGTCCTCCCACATTGTGGTGGCTTTTTATAGTGGTGCCGGTTATTGACAGTGATTCGATGCAGTCGGGGTATATGGTGCCTTGTCCGAGCCATTTCACATCGGTGAGTTTATGGGCTTCCTGGTCAAATACGTCAATGAAGCCTTTGCCGATGATTTTGCGTTTGCGTTCGGGGTCGGTTACTCCGGCAAGTTCCTTGAAGAATTTTTCTGAGGCGTCTACGCCTATCACATTAAGGTTCAGGCTTTCGTAGTCGCGCATTACATTTGCAAATTCGTTTTTGCGCAGCATGCCGTGGTCAACGAATATGCATGTCAGGTTTTTGCCTATGGCTTTGTTGAGAAGCACAGCGGCAACCGACGAGTCAACGCCGCCGCTGAGTCCTAGAACCACTTTGTCATTCCCAAGCTGTTCTTTTAGTTCTTTGATGGTCGATTCTATGAATGATGCCGCGCTCCAGTCTTGTTTGCCTCCGCAGATGTCTACCACGAAGTTGCGGAGGATTTCAGTGCCGCATTCGCTGTGATATACTTCCGGGTGGAATTGCACGCCCCAGACTTGTTCGCCTTCCACTCTGTAAGCGGCAACGGGCACATGGTCGGTCGAGGCTATTATTTTGAATTTGTCGGGGAGTGCTGTAATGGTGTCTCCGTGACTCATCCACACTTGTGCTCCTGTTTCTATGCCTTTCAGCAGGGGGTCTGAGGCGTTGATGTATTCCAGCTTCGCGCGACCGTATTCGCGGCTGTCGGCAGATTCTACTGTGCCGCCGTTTGCGTAAGCCATGAATTGCGCGCCGTAGCATATTCCGAGCAGTGGATATTTGCCACGGATGTCGGCAAGTTCGGTCTTAAATGCTTTTTCGTCGTACACTGAGAATGGCGAGCCGGACAGAATTACGCCGATAACGCTTGGGTCGTTGAGCGGAAATTTGTTGTAGGGCACAATTTCGCAGTACATGTTGAGCTCGCGCACCCGGCGTCCGATAAGCTGAGTGGTTTGCGAACCGAAGTCAAGAATTATGATTTTCTGGTGCATAGTGTGGGGTTGTTTACTTCCTTTTGCAAAGGTAAGCAATTATTTGCAACGCCACAATATAGGGGCGGGCGGGGCGGCGGTGGTTTTGGGCGGGTGTCATTGCCGCAACACCGGAAACCGGAATGCTTTCATTGCGGCGTGCAGGCGGCTTTCGTTGCCATTGCAATATGAATTGCAGACTCTGTGAAATTCTTCGGAGTGGTTCATGTGGCTCAGGTGGGCGAGTTCATGGCACACAATGTAGTCTCTAAGCTCCTGCGGCATGAATACCAGAATGTAGCTCAAGGTAATCACACCCCGGCTGCTGCAGCTGCCGAGTACTTTATGCCCCCGCCCGATTTTCCAGTTTTTAGGAATGGCTCCAAGTTTTTCAGCAAGGGATTTCGCTCTTGGCAACAATATGTCCGGGGCGTGCATTGCTGCGAGCCGGCACAGAATCCGGCTTATCCGTGTCAAGCTGTCCTGGCTGTCAATGTCTATTGCGGTGCCTATCTGTATGTATGTTGCCGGGAGTGCCGGTCGGGCGATTATTGTGTCCGGTTTCAGGGATTGGCGGGTGATGATGTATTCGACGCCGGGGCAGGCGATACGCTGCCCTTCATGGTATGCGATGGCGGGTTTCAGGGACAGTAATCGGTCGGCAAGCGAATTGATGGCGGTGAGTAGTTCTCTTGTGGAAATTCCGGCAGGTACGGTGAATGATGCTGTGCCGTTTTTCCAGCGAGCGCTTACTTTTCGGCTGCGTGTGTTGGGCACTATCCTGATGTGTCCGAGCCGAGGGTGTTCCAGTGTTTTGGCGGGCATTATCGGAGGTTTACGCCCCAGAGGAGCTTGCTGCGCAGGGTGTCGGCAAATGTGTGGTGCGGTAGCCTTACGACATTGGTTGCAAAAGGAGCTTTGCTGAATCGGATGCGCGAGCCTACGGGCAGATTGCGGGTGTTCCCGTCCAGGCTTATTGCGAATGTGTTTGAGCGTGAGCGGGGAATCACTTCTATAACAGAATCGTCGCCCACTACAATGGGACGCATGTTCAGGGAGTGTGGGGCTATGGGGGTTATTACCCAGTTGGATGCGTTGGGCGCGATAATGGGTCCGCCTGCCGACAGGTTGTATGCCGTGCTGCCGGTTGGGGTTGATATAATAAGTCCGTCGCCGAGGTAGGTGGCGATGGGAATGCCGTCGACAAATGTGTCAACCGAAATCATAGAGCCTGTGTCCTGCCTGAGAATCGCCGCCTCGTTGAGGGCATACGGACGGGCAGGCAGTTTGTGGCTGTCGCATGATGCCGCAAGCATTGTCCGTGCCTCTATGACATAGTCGCCGGACTCGATTAGCGAGATGGTGGTTTCTATGTCGGTCAGGGGAGCGGCAGACAGGTAGCCGAGATGTCCGGAGTTCAGCCCCATTATCGGAATCTGACGGTTGCCTATGCGGTTGGCTGTGTGCAGGAATGTGCCGTCGCCACCTATGCTTAGCGCAAGGTCGGCGCATAAATCGTTGTCGGTTATAATGTCGGCATCTTTTATTGAGTCGGGAATTAGTCCGGCAAGGTAATCGCGGTAGTGTCGGTCAAACCGTATTCTCACATCCGGACGGTCAAACAGCGCGGAAAAGAATCTGGAGAGGGTGTCGGCATATGCGCCTTGATAGCTGTTGCCGAATATAGCTATATTCTTCATAGTGAGTGGCTATACGTTCAGGTGCGCGAGAAGTTCGCCTATACGCCGGGCTGTGGTGTCGTCATCATCGGCATCCGGCAGGCATTCGGGTGTGTAGTCCACACTGTAGCCGTAGCGTTCCAGCGAGCGGGCAACAGCGTTTATGTTGCGGTGGCTGATTCGTAAATCCACTATGATTTCTCCAATCGGCGAAACCTCCGATGTGATGTTGAGGTTGAGCAGATTGGCGTTGCAGTCTTCTACCGCGCGGGCAATCCGCGAGGCAGAATAATCGTTTCTGAAGCAGCGCACACTCAGCTCCGCGCTGTCTTCGAAGTCGGGAAAAAGCCTTGCCGGATGATGACTGGACTCTAATCCCAACTTGTTGAAATCGCGAGGATTGATAAATGATATGTTATCTTTTGGAATCAAATTTTTATTATGTGATTATTTCTGACTATTTTTGTGCTCGCTTTGAGATGCGCAAAATTAAGGAAAAAAAATCATATTACCTTGATATGATAACAATCCGGTGCCTCAAGCGGTTTTGTATATTGATTTGGAATGACAAACCTGAGTGTAAATATTAATAAGGTGGCGACGCTGCGCAACGCGCGTGGCGAAAATGTGCCCGACGTACAGAAATTTGCTGTGGATTGCGAATCTTTCGGTGCTAACGGCATTACAGTTCACCCGCGCCCCGATGAGCGCCATATCCGGCGTGCCGATGTTTTTCTGCTGAGACCGCTGGTTAAGACAGAGTTCAACATAGAGGGCTATCCGTCACCGGAGTTCATGGACCTGGTGCTTAAAGTCAAGCCCGAGCAGGTAACCCTTGTGCCTGACGCTCCCGATGCCATTACTTCAGACGCCGGCTGGAATGTTGCCGACCACATGGAGTTTCTGACAGAGACCGTCGAGAAGCTGCGCGAGGCCGGCATCCGCACCTCCATATTTGTAGGCACAGATGTGGACAACATACGTCTTGCCGCCAACACCGGAGCCGACAGAGTGGAACTGTACACCAAACCTTATGCAGACAACTATCCGTCCAATCCTGCCGAGGCGGTAGCTCCTTTTGCCGAGGCGAGCATGGCGGCGCACAAATGCGGTCTGGGAGTCAATGCCGGTCATGACCTGAATCTTGACAACCTGCGCTATTTTCATGAAAACGTGCCCTACCTGGATGAAGTGTCAATAGGTCACGCGCTGATTTCCGATGCCCTGTACCTGGGTATTGAGAATGCAATAAAGTTGTATCATGATTGTCTTGTAAAGAAATAAACCAACCCCTCACCAAATAAAAAGAAATGAATCCTATCGCAACAATATTCGCCCAGATAACCGGAGCCGTAGCCGATACAACGGCAACGGCTCCCGTGACAACCCCGGTTGCCTTGCCGGACACCCTGACTGCGGCTGTCGCAGAGGTGCCGGTTCATGATTTGTCCGTCTGGGATCTGTGTCTTGAAGGCGGCTGGGTAATGGTACCCCTCGCTCTGCTTGCAATAATAGCGATATATGTGTTTGTGGAGCGTGCAATCGTTATACGCAGCGCTGCCAAGGAGGACACATCCTTTATGCAGCGCATCAAGGATTATATTCACGAAGGTGAGCTGGAAAGCGCTCAGAATCTGTGCCGGCAGACCAACACCCCTTACGCACGCCTTATCGCAAAAGGCATAAGCCGAATCGGACGTCCTATGAGCGATGTGCTGGTGGCTATCGAAAACACCGGAAACATTGAAGTTGCCACCCTCGGCAAAAGCCTGCCCTGGCTCGCTACCACTGCTGCCGGCGCACCTATGATAGGCTTTCTCGGCACAGTAATGGGTATGGTGCAGGCGTTTTACAATCTTGCGAGTGCCGGAAGCGGAGCTAACATTGACATTCTTGCCGGAGGCATATATGAGGCGCTTGTTACCACCGTTGCAGGTCTGATAGTCGGTATCCTCGCGCTTTTCGCCTATAACTACCTTGTGGCGAGAATCAACGGAATGATGAATAACCTCGAGTGCAAAACCATGGAATTCATGGACTTGCTTAACGAACCGGCAAAATAATAAACAACCGCAGCTATGGCTCTTAAGCGTCAGTACGACATGACGTCGCTTTTTTCTATGGCGTCAATGACAGATGTGATATTCCTGTTGCTGATATTCTTTATGGTGACATCGACATTCGTGTTTCCGACAGCACTTGAAATAAACTTGCCGCAAAGTTCGGAGCAGACAGCACTCAAGCCTTCCACGCGCCTGTATATAGATAAGGAGTCGGTGATACATATGTCGTTCGACGGCAGTCAGCCCCAGGCAATGAGCGATATAAACCAGCTCCTCGGATTTCTTCAGCTCATACAGCGTGAAAACCCGCAGGATGTCATTGCTATATACGCCGACGAATCTGTGACCTACAAAAGGCTTGTTGAGGTTCTTGACATGGGCGCGCGCAACGGCTTGAAGATGGTGCTGGCTACAAAGCCCGCTCCCGCTTCGGCTAAACCTGTAAAATGACAGTATGGACTCAGGCAAGCGGGCAAAGATAATTTCATTGGCGGTAACCGTATTAGTGGTTGCTGCTGTTGTGGTGTTGCTGCTGTTGCTGTATCTGCGGTCAACAGCCGACAAGCCGCGTGTGTGGCCTCCTGAAGATACATCGGAGCTCCTGCTTTCAGGCGAGTTTGTGCAGTATGGCGACATTCAGCAGCCCGACATGTCCGCTCAGGAGCCTGCCCCGACAGCCGAATCGGAGCCTGCCGAGCCTTCCGAAGACATAACCGATGCCGGAGAACCCGCTCCCGAACCCGCTCCGCTTGTATCAAGCAAGGTCGAGTCGCCTGTTAAGGTGAAAGAAACGCCCAGACCCGAGAAAACCGGTCCCACAAAAGAGGAACTTGCGGAAATGGAGCGAGTAAAGAAGGAAAAAGAAGCCGCCGAAAAAATAAGCTCGCGGGTGAAATTCGGAGGCACATCCTCTTCAGCCGCCACCGGTGCCGGCAAAAGCGGCTCGCCAAACGGCAATGCGTCAGCCGGAGCATTAAAAGGAATGCCCGGCGCTCAGCTGAAAGGCCGCACCCTGTCATCCTGGAGCATGCCCTCTGCGACAGCCATAGGCATGATAAAAATAAAGGTAAGGGTTAATCGCGAAGGCAAAGTCATAGCGAGCGAGTACTATCAGGGCACCGGTCCGGTGGCAGGGCTTGATGCGGCACGCAAAAGCTGCGAGCATGCAGCCATGCTGTCGTCTTTCTCTGTCGACAACGATGCTCCCGCCGAGCAGATCGGCTACATAAGCTACAAATTTGAATGATGCTGGCAGAAGCTCGCGATTTCTAAGGTTTTATAGTCATATTTTTTATAACGTTAACTGAATTGACACTCACGCCTGCGTTTGTCTATGATTCGCGGCGTGATTTCTATTTTAGTTGCGTGGCAGTCGCGTTTGTCGGTAAATTTGCCGAAAACAAACCGATTAAATATGAAAACAGCGACATTAGCCACAATGCTCATTCTTGTGCCGGCGGTTCTTCCGGCGCAGACAACATGGAGCTATGACCAATGCGTTCAGTACGCCAAAGACCATAACATTTCTTTGCAACAGGCACGTCTCAGTGCCGAAAGCTCATTGCTGAATCTGGAGTCGGCGCAGGCACAGTCACGCCGCGCAAGCGAGGCGAGCGAGAGCGGCGCGTATATAATGGTCAAGAGCGAGTACAAGCTTGTTCAGATACCTGTAGCTTCGATTCTTTATGTGTAGGGTCTTAAAGATTATGTGAAGATATACCTCGAGGGGCAGGACAAAAGTGTAATGACCTTCATGAGTATGAAACAGATAGAAAAACGGCTGCCGGAGTCAAAATTTCTCAGAGTCCACCGTTCGTACATTGTCAATACATCCAAGATCACGGTGATAAAGCGCAACAGGATTCTTTTCGGGAAAACGGTGGTGCCTGTCAACGACAGCTACAAGGCTGCCTTCTCGGAATATATATCGGGCAGGCTGATATCAAATACAAAAAACGACGGCGACACCTCTGCTTCATCAGACAGCGAAGAGGAGTGATTCATCGGGCAAGATTCAGGTTGAAACTGAGTCCATAGGCAGTATCGGTGACCGGATATGCGTTAGAGCTTACAATGGGGGTGTTGATGTGATGCTCGAAGAACATTCCCACCGTGAGGCGGCGCGACAGCACATAGTTGGCAGTCAGATTGATACCTATTGTGCGGGTGCCGGATGTCGCCTGAGTGTATGCCGTTTCTATTCTACGAATGAGCGCCTGGTTAGTCTGGTAAGAGAAATCGCCGTTTACTGTCAAATCGTTGCTGATTCCCTGTTGTGAACCCTTTAGCTTGAGCACCGAGTTGAATCCAACTATCTTGTAGCCGACACCGGCGGTTATGCCGCTTGATGTCGCTTCTACCACCTGACCTGCCGATGTGTTCAGCGTGAGTGTTCTGCTGTTTCGCCATTCGGCGCTTATTGTAAGGTCATTGTTCATTGTCACGGCAACCCCGGCAAGGGGTGCGAAGCGTTCGGTAATGGCCACCGAGGATATATTATAAGGAGAGGAGGGTATCGGCTGCCCTGTGAGTTCGTCAAGAGTAAAGCCGGTTTCAGAGCCGTTGACACTTATCCAGTTAAGGTACGACGAGTATGAGCCTACGGAATATGTACACTGGTATGCGTGGCTTATGAGAATGGTCTTGAAAATTTCAGACAGTCTTCCTATGCGTGTTATGCCGTCGTAGGTAATTCTCCAGTTTGGCAGGGCGGCGGCGAGTCCGGGGAACGGGCTAAGATACTGGCTTTCCGGATTTTTGCCTGAGTAAGCGGCGAGGAATGCCGGAATCAGCACATCGCTTCCGGTAACGCTTGGGGCGCCGACCTCGCTGTTGTATGGTTGCCCTGCAAGCGGATTGCCTTTCATGAATCCTCCCTCAGGGTAACGGGTGCCGGTGTACTGGGCGTTTACGCGCTCGGCAATCACCGGTATGGCTTCAATGAATTTGGTGAACGCGGTGTTCGCATATCCGTTTTCGGCTTTGCTTACGCGCAGAGCCGATGCTATTGCCCAATGAGTCTTGGTGTAGCTGCCGTTCATGCTCACCGGCATGTTGTCGTACATGAACTGTACGGAGCGGGTGCGGTTGTCGGTGCGGTTTGTCATCAGGGCAATTTTTAGCCCGCGCACAGGCTCAAGCGACAGTTCAAATGTTATTTCGTTTGTGCGCGAGAATATTGCCGGAGATGTCTGCCCGTCGTCAAGCATAAGCCATCCGCGCTCTTTGGCTCGGTCAATGTAGCTCTCGCCGGTAAAGCCAAACGCGAAGTCAAGTCCCGGAGACATAGGGCCGTAGCTGCGGCTCTGACCGAAGACATTGCCGATGTCGGGACGGAAAAGAGGCAGGGACAGAGACCGCACGCTGCGCCAGCGTACAGATGCGTTTCGTGGAGACATGGCAAGTCTGCCCGCGTATTGCACCAGTTCGGTCCAGAAGTTTTCGCGGTTGTTGCGCAGCTCGGTCACAGTAACGTTTATGTTGCTGTTGCCACGGGTAAGAATCTCTATGTTGTTTTCATCGATTGTTTTTGTACGCACATCCACCTTGCGGCCGGTGGACGCATCGGTAGCGGTGAGTCTAACCTTGCGGGTCTTGAGGTTGTGGGTAACGATTGTGGAGGTGTCTTCGCTGAGCGGGTATGCGCGTACAAAGCGCCGGGTTCTGGTTGTCGCGGAGCCTTTCACGCCTGGACGTCTGGGCGCGGAACTGAAACGCTCGTTTACCTTTTTGAGCCAGGCAGACTTGTTGTAAAGCCCTTCGAAATTTAAACGGGCTTCGCTGCTCCACGCCCCCTGGTTGGCTATTGAATTGCCCATGCTGATACCGTCGACGGTAGCGCCGCGGTCCCAGCGGTAGGATGCGTTGTAATTCAATGTGCCCGTAATGAAATCCAGAACGGGTATGCGGTTGAACGGAGCCTTATAGCTTGCCGCGAAAGTCTGGTTGTACGCCCACGGGGTGCCGAGATGCAGGATAGACTGCATCACCGTGTCTTTCCATGCCTTGTACCGGTCAGGAAACAGTTTTTTGTTGACAGCGCCTATCGGCTCGTCTATGCGTGCCGATGTGTTGGATGTGAAATTCAGGCTTAGCGATTTTGTTATAGCCCACGAAAGCGACAGTTGTCTGTCCCATAGAAAGTTTTTGCTCACCTGCACCGGAAGCTGAAATCCGTTGTCTATCTCGCTTCGGGTCTGCTGCTCATAGTAGTAGCGCGACATTGTGGTGAGGAAAGATATTGAGTTGGGCAGCCAGTTTAGCTCCCAGTCGGTGAAAAATTTAAGATTCTTGTTGCCGGTGCTGATTTTTGCAAGCGGTCTGAACCCTTTTATGCGGGGAGAGTAGGAGTACTGGAAACTTCCGCGGTAGTCATTCGCGTTCTCGTACTCGGTGGTCGGATTGCTTTTCGACTGTTTGTTGAATGAAAAATTAAAAGTGAAGTTGGCGGGGTCCCACGGCATGGGATTTTTGCTCTTTATGTCGAAGTTAAGTCCTGACACGCTGAAACTGGTAATAGTGGAGCGCTCTATGGCAAAAGACTCTATGGAATCGCGCTCATGACGGTTTGAAGTGGCGTCAAGAGCATCCTTGAGCAGCACATCCTTGTCAAGCGGGTTGTACTTTGGAGTGGTCTTTTCCTTGGTTACAGAGTAGTACACCGGCGCCCGGAGTTTTGCAGCCGAAGGCAACACCTTGCCCATGTCGCCTTGCAGGGCGAAGTTTATCTGGGAAAAATCGTCCATGCGCCGGGAATTCAGAGCCTGGTCTACTCCGCCGAATCCGGCGGTTTCCATATGTGTGCCGAAATTAAGGGTGGCTATGTCGCTGAGACCGAGGTTGGCGTTCAGTTTGGCAGCCCAGCCGCCACTGCTTTCAAAATCGGTTACTTTCAGTTCGTTGACCCACACTGTGCCCCCCCTTGTGACCGATGAGTTGTTTCTGACTCCAATCATCATGACTCTGACATCGCTCAGCGAGGGGTTGCCCATCACTGAAATGACATTCTGTTCGTTGTCAGGGTCGCGCCGGCTGAAAAGGGTGGCGAATCCCACTCCGCTGCCCTCTGTGCTTTTCTCTTTGTTGCGTTCGATTTTCACATTGACAAGGTTGTCGAGCACAAGGTCAAGCCTGTTGGACAGCGGCCACACAAGCTCTCTGTCGGCGCGGGTGTCGGCATAGCGTCCCGGAGCGGTCAGTGTCAGGGGAATCTCGTATTCGTAAAAGTTGTTCTTCACATCGCTTCCAAGGCGTATAAACAGCGACAACTCGCCGTTTCTGAGAGAGTTGACATCGTTTATCGGAGCTTCGGCGTGAACCCACATCTGCAGCCTGCTGTAGTTTCGCAGGTCCTGTATCGTGTTGCGATACACCGCTCTCGCGTCTCCGGCATCAAGGTCGCTTACACGGAGCGACATGGACTGCTCGTTGAGCTGCACTATCTGTGTCTGCGCCGGGTCGGAAATTCGGTTCACACCCGGAGGCAGAAGATAATTCACCGGAGTGCGTGACGAGTTTTCCTCTATGTTTACAACCGACACGTCAAGCTTACCCTCGGCAGGAGTGTCGCCACGGTTGTTGAGATTGAAATCGTAGGTGCGCCATTCACCACGCACAAGCTCAAGGGTGGCAAACCGCAGGTGTGTCGGTTTCTTGAACCCGGTCATGAATATCCTGGCAAAGCGTATTGTCGAGAAATCGGCTATGGAGCCGACAATACGTTCATACTCGCTCAACGGTATCTTGAACTGGTACCATTCCACCTCCTGGTCGCTGCCGTCGCGGCAGCTCACAAGCGACACCTGCTTGTCGGTAATGAAGTTCTTGCCTACTTCAAGGTCTTCAGGTCGTATAGATACTTTGTACTGGAAGTAGCGTTCGTACTCGTTCAGGGTGTTGTCCTGGTTGATGTCCTCTACGTCCGGAAGGTTGCGCGAAGACTGGTAAAGCGGTTCGCCGGCATCTTCGGGCGACAGCGAGTTGCCCTCTACTCCGTTGTAGCGTTTGTAGCGCTCCAGTATTGAAAGGCGCTGTTCGTCATAGTCGTATCCGCGGTAAAAATGGTAGTTGTCGCCCGCGGGGTCGTTGAAAGGCGAGAATCGGTCGTTGCCGAGACGCTCGACAGTGCTTGCCGGGAGCCTGGTTCTCAGTTCGTCCAAGAAATTACCGTAGGTAGGAAAGCTGAACTCGCTGTCGTTTGGCAGTCCGTCGAGTCCCACATCCTGAATGTTTCTTGCGGTGGTGTTGTTGTCAAACGCATAATTGAGCGACGCTTGGGTTGACACACGCCCCCACGCTGTTGTGGTCATGAAACTTTCGTTGCCGTCAACCGGCACTCCGTTTTCGTATGATTTCATGCCGTCCTTGAGTATGTCCTCGCTGATTTCACCGAAGTTGAAGTAAAGGTCGCCCCCCTCGTAGTTGGGGTTGTCAGGGTCGAGAAACGGATTCATGAGCCAGAACTGCACATACTCAATGTTGCTCTGCTCGAAATTGGTGTTGTCGAGGCGCCGCATGATTCCGCCCCAGCGCCTTTCAGGGTAAAGCAGATTTCCGTCGTTGTCAATATCGGTGGCGTCCACGTTGTACGGACCGCGCTCTTCAGGATAAAACGACAGGTTGAGGGTCTGGATAGTGGAGGATTCTCCGTAGGTCAGCTGACGGTCAGGGAAAATTTCGCGGGATGTAACCTCGCGCACATAAGGGTTGGACTGCTGCTTCAGGTCGCTTCTCAGATAGCCCGGACACAGTGATGAGTTACGCTGGGTAAACAGCCGGTCGATATAGTACCAGTTCAGCAGCGCGCGGTTCTTGCCGTAGTCGGGGTTGTCGCTTAACGCGGCTTCCGGAAACAGGGCGCGGCTTCCGTTTTCGTAGGGAGTCGAGGCAAGAAACCACCCGAAAGGCGAGCGCAGGTCAATACCTGTCTGGCTCGACTCGAAGTCGTCTATATACGAACTGCCTTTGTCTGAACCGCTTTTTTGCTGATGAGGCACAAGTTTGGCAAATTCGCCGGTAAGGTTCAGGTGTGAAGGCACTGTGGCGTTCACGGTCGGAATGCAGTTTAGCAGGGAGTTGAGCCACGGCAGGTCGGCGTTATAGGCGAAGTTCAGCCCCAGCATGGTGTTGTTCACAGTCTCGTTGCCGATATTCACCTTCTCGGTCAGCGCTTTTTCCGAATAGTGGAGCAGAGTGGCGCCTATGTTGAACTCTTTGTTAAACTGATAGTTGAGGTCGAGCCCGAGCAGCGTTTTGCGCTGGGTGCTGAACATGGACTGGTTCTCAAGGGTCACATTTATGCTTTGACCGGAGTCTATTATGCTCTGGTTGGTGATTGTGACAATACCCATGGCATAATCGACAGTGTAGTCGCTGTTCTCGACAAGGGTTACACCGCCGGCGGTGACAACAACCGACCCGCGGGGCACATTCATGGCGTCAAGCCTTATCTGCGAGCCGGCGGACGCCTGGTATTCACCTGTTATTACAAACTTGTTCTTGTCGGCAAACTGTCGCGCCACAATCAGAGTGGAGTCATACAGCTCAGTGTACAGAAACGGCTCTACCGCAGGGTCTTTTACCCGTTCGCGGAGACCGGAGCCAAACGGCTCGGCAAGCGGAAAAATGACTTTGCCTGATGAGGCGAGAATTGTATAGCCCTCTATATAGTCGAAGAAGCCGTCGGGATTGGACGCCTCGTTGGAGTCTATGCGGTCAAGCCCGGTTAGCTGCAGCAGGGGAGTGCCGCTGACAGAGGCTATGGGCAGAAAGTTTATTTCGGTGCCGGTTGTGTCGGAGAGATATTTTACATATAGCCTGAGATTGTTTTTCTGCACCTGGTATGCTCCGAGTGAATATACATTTTTCATCATGAGTCTCCACATAGGCAGTTTGGGGTTCTGCGTGGTGCTTTTGAGCATTTTTACATACAGGCATTTGTCGGTTTCGGCGATGTCCGATGAAAACTCGCCTACCTGAAACACTTGTCCGCGGTAGGTGTACTCAAACGCTACCGCGAGAACCTCGTCGGCGTTGAGCTGACTTTTAAGCGATATGTATCCGAGGGTGGGGTTGAGGGTGTATTCGCTGCTGCTCAGAAGCCTGGCGCTCTCCACCTTCTCAAAGTCGCTGCCCCCTTCAATACCGAAGGCTCCGAGCGGAGCGAGTGCCTGGGTGACGGTGTTTATGTTGCGGGCTCCGGGATAGTCGGATTTTATTACTGACAACAGGTTGTTGGACGCATTTGCAGGATTGGCAAGCGCCGCGTCAGGAGTCCAGTAGTCTGAGGCGAGCCGGGTACTCTCGCCGAGGTCCATGAACGCCACCATGTTGCGGCTCTGGTTGTAGTTGCCGGTCTTGTTGGTTATCCACACCTCCACGCGGGTGATGTTTACTCCCGATGACACATACGGCAGCTTTGACGCGAATGAGTCGTAATTGTCGCGGAAAAACTGGGCGAGGAAGTAGTGACGGTTCTGGTCGTATTCGTCGGCGCTTATGCTGAATGGGGTTGTCTGCGCTCCCGACCGTGTGCTTACAGAACGTGATTCGGAATTTTGCTGTGACAAAAGGGCTGTGGCGGTGAGCTTGCCAAACTTCAGTTTGCTTTTTATGCCGAACAGAGCCGAACTGCCTCTGATGAGCGACGACCCGGTGGTCATGCTCACATTGCCAGCCTCGATGCTCTGTACAATATCGTCTTCGGTGCCGTCATACTTCAGCTTCAGGTTCTTGGAATCAAAATCGAATGTGGCGTCGGTGTTGTACGTCATGTCAAATTTCAGCCGGTCGCCCACGCTCGCCGCTATGGTAGCCTGGATTTTCTGATCGAAATCAAAATATGTCTTGCGCCGGCTTTGCAGAGACAGAGCCGGGTTGTCGGTTTTTGTCGTTTTTATGCCGGTGGTTATCTGCACCGAACCCTGGGTGCGGAGCTGCACGCCGCCCGGCCCGAAAATACGGTCGAGCGGACCGAGTGCGAAATTCATGTCGAGAACATTGAACGGCTCTTTCTGATTGCCCTCGGCGGTCTGTCTGTCAAGTTCGCGCCAGCGGGAGTGCATGCTCTGCCTGTTTTGCCACAGACGGTACTGCTCGGGGGTGAGAGTGAACGGAGTCACAAGATCGGTGTCGCCGAGGCGGGTGCGTATGACATACATCCCTGTGCCTAAATCGTACTCTATATCGGTTGTTATGTTGGACGGAGTCCTGAGGTCTGCCGGATACGGCTTGCCAAGCAGGTCGTCATAGCTTTGCGGCACCGGATTCTTTACCGTAACGGTAGCGGCGGAGTCGGTGTCAGCCGGCATGGGGCGTGCCTGCGCGTGCGCGTACGAGAACAGCCCCGTCATGAATACAACGAGAACCGACACTATATTGCGAACCATCAGGCAGTTAGTCATACACTGTTCCGCCCGCTGCGCAAAGATAGGATTACATCATTGCAAGAGCTTGTTTTACAGCCGATTCAACCTTTGTTGTCGGGTCTGTGTCAAAAATTTTCCGGAGTGCTTTCTGTGCCGCCGGTTTGGGAAATCCGAGCATTACCAGAGCGGCGAGAGCCTCCTCGAACGCATCGTTTGACGCAGTGGGCTGACTAATAAACGCATCACTACCCGGTTTTATTTTATCGCGCAGGTCAACAATTATTCGCTGGGCGGTTTTTGCGCCGATGCCTTTTACATTTTTCAGCTTCGCGTGGTCTCCGGCTATAATCGCTTTTTCAAGCTCCGCCGGCGAGAGAGATGACAGAATCACCCTTGCGGTGCCGGCGCCGACACCGCTCACGCCTATAAGCGCTCTGAACAGTCCGCGTTCACGCTCCTCTGAAAATCCGTACAGCTGCCACGCGTCTTCCCTGATGGCTTCGTGAACAAGCAGCTTGGCATCCTTGTCGGTCTGCAAAGCGGTGTATGTGCTCAGGCTTATGTTAAGCAGATAGCCCACGCCGTTGCAGTCTATTACAGCGTAAGTAGGGGTGAGTTCGGCGATTGCGCCTCTGAGATATTCTATCATAAGAGTGTCGGAACAATACGGTTGATACAGCTGCAAAATTAGCAAAAGGTTCCCGAAAAAGTGTCACACACCTCCGTTCATTTGTCTCCACCTTTGAAAAATCCTGCAAGATGCTTTTCCTGAAACCTCTGCAGCAGTTCCCAGAAGTTGGGTACGAACAGGGTGCCAACTATGGCGTTGATAAACATTCCGAACACAACAGCGGTGCCGAGCGATATCCGGCTCCCCGCTCCGGCACCTGTGGCAAAGAGCATAGGCATTACTCCGAACACAAATGCCAGTGCGGTCATCATAATGGGTCTGAAGCGTATTTGTCCGGCGTTAAGTGCGGCCTGCCTTATATCCATGCCCGATTTCCTGAAATCGACTGCGTACTCTACAATGAGTATAGCGTTTTTGGCTGACAGTCCGAGCAGCAGAATTATGCCTATCTGTGTATATATGCTGATGCTCTGGGACATGAACAGACACCCCACGACAGTGCCAAGAATGGCAGTGGGCATAGATATTATCACGGCTATCGGGTCGGTAAGACTCTCGTACTGGGCGGCAAGTACAAGCAGTGTTATTATGACGGCAAAAAGCATCACCATACTGATTGTCGTGCCTGCCTGACTCTCCTGATAGGCTTCGCCGGTCCACGCGTATGAGTAATTGCCGCCGAGCGCGTCCGCTACAATATCTTCCATAGCCTGAATGCCTTCAGACGAGCTGACTCCCTGTGCGGTTGTTGCCGTAAGCGCGGCTGTCTGGTACATGTTGTATCGGCTCACAGTCGGTTCGCCCATTTTCTGTTCTATGGTGGTGAATGCGGAAAATGGCACCATCTCGCCGTCGCTGTTGCGCACACTCAGTTTTCTTATGTCCTCTATGTTGGAACGGGCTGCGGCATCACCGCCTATATTCACCTGATACACCCGCCCGAACTCTACGAAATCGTTGACATAACTGCCTCCCGTATAGGAGCCAAGCGCAGAGTACACATCTTCGAGCACAAGCCCGTGCATCTTGACTTTGTCGCGGTCAATATTGAGATTGTACTGAGGCACAACACCTTCGTAGGTCGATGTTATTCCGGCTATTCTCGAATCTTTCGCGGCGGCATCCTTTACCGCGGCAATTGCATTTAGCATCTGTTGGGCGCCGAGAGAATTGATGTCAAGCAGCTGTAGCTCAAGGCCTGAACTCATGCCAAGTCCCGGAATCGCCGGCGGATTGACGGCAAATGCTATCGGTTCCTCGAACTGCGCGGCTATTTCGTCAAATCTTTTCATTACGGCATCCACTTTCTCCGATTTTTTACGCCTGTCGTTCCACGGTTCGAGTATTACAAACATGGAGCCGAAGTTGGACGCATTTCCTCCTCCCATCATTGAAGAGCCTGCAACGGCTATGACATCCTTTACCTCAGGAAGTTTTTTCAGCTGGGCTGTCATGTCGGTCATGACCTTGTCTGTGCGGTCAAGAGACGCTCCTGTCGGCAGCTGTACCGAAGTTATGAAATAGCCCATATCCTCCGAAGGCAGATAGCTTGTCGGCATCTTCAGAAATCCCCAGAATGCTATTGCTGTCACAGCCAGGTATATACCTATCGCTACCCAAGGCTTTTTCAGGAATTTGCCGACTATGCGCATATACACGGCGAGGGTTGCGGAGTAGCCTTTTTCAAAATACCTGTACACAAAAAAGCGTGAGGGTTTGCCGGACCGCAGGAACAGCGTGCACATGGCGGGAGTGAATGTCAGCGCATTGAAGCCCGAGAATGCTGTCGATACTGCAATCGTGAGAGCAAATTGTTTGTATAGCTCGCCTGTGATTCCGGAAACAAACGCTGTCGGTATGAATACGGAGAGCAGTACCAGAACCTCGCCTATGACCGGACCCTGAAGTTCCGTCATGGCTTTTCTTGCGGCTTCGCGTGGAGTGGTTCCGCCTTTGTCAAGTATTCGCGAACAGTCCTCCACCACAACTATCGCGTCGTCCACAACAATGGCTATGGCAAGAACGAGACCGAACAGTGTCAGCGTGTTCAGGGTAAAGCCCATAATCTTCATTACGGCAAATGTGGCGATGAGAGACACCGGTATCGTGAGCATCGGTATGATTACCGCGCGCCAGTTCTGAAGGAACAGAAGTATCACTATCATGACAAGCAGAGATGTCTCTACAAATGTTACAAGTAGTTCTTCAATTGACGCGTCTACATAGTCGGACGTGTTCAGCACTACCCGGTAGTGTACACCTTCGGGCATGTATTCCTGGAGACGTTCAAGCTCCGCAATCACGTTTTTGGTAACGGTGAGGGCATTGGCTCCGGGCAGCTGGTAGATTCCCATAAGAGCCGCTTCTCCGCCATTGACACGCGATACCTGCGAGTAGCTTTCACTGCCAAGCTCTACCGTGGCTATATCCTTTAGCCTTAGCATATTGCCGTCTTTGTCAGACTTAAGTATTATGTTGCCGAACTCCTCTGCGCTCCGGAGTTGCCCCTGGGTGGTAAGGTTGAACTGAAACTGTCCGTCGGCAGGAGCGGGAGCCGCACCGACCGACCCCGCAGACACCTCCATGTTCTGTGACTCAATCATGCTCATGACATCCGATGGCGTGAGTCCGCGCACCCGCATCTTCTCCGGATCCAGCCACACACGCATGCTGTATTCCCCGGCTCCGAACGCGCCAACTCCTCCAACACCGTCAATACGGGCAATGTCATCCACAAGATGCAACTTCGCGTAGTTGGTCAGATACAAAGCATCGTATCGGGCGGGGTCATCGCTTTCTATGGCTACGAAAAGAATGATGTTGCTGGACTCGGACATTACAGACACACCCTGCTCTTTCACAGCGGCGGGCAGTGTCGCCTCTGCCATTGATATGCGGTTTTGTACCTTTACGGCAGCCATGTCCACATCTGTGCCGTTCTCAAAAGTCACTGTAAGGCTATACGAACCGTCGCTCCCGGAAGTGGAGCTCATGTACATCATACCCTCTACACCGTTTATCTGTTCTTCAAGCGGCGCGCCGACAGTCTCGGCTACCGTCTTGGCGTCAGCGCCGGGATAAGTGGCGCTTACATTGACTGTCGGTGGCGTGATGTTGGGATATTGCGCTATAGGCAGGGTCTTGACTGTGAGCAGCCCTGCTATAATCATAAGCACTGCTATGACTATGGAGAAAATAGGGCGGTCTATGAAAAAGCGTGAAAACATAATCAGAAGGGCGAGGGGTTAGTTTTCAGTGACAGGGTTTACTGTCATTCCGTTGCGCACTTTGAGCATGGCTTTGGTCACATAGCGGTTGCCGGCGCTTATGCCTTTTGTCACAACCCGCAGGGTGTCATGATACAGGTCTCCGACTGTGACGGGGGTGTACACAACCTTGTCCGAGTCGTTCACCGTATAAAGATATTTGCCGAGCTGGTCTGTTGACAGCGATGCGTCCTTCACAAGCACTGCCTTAGGGTCGGTTTTCCATGGTAGCTTGACCGATACATACATGCCGTCTCTGAGCTCGTTGTACGGATTGCTTACTTCTGCCTTAAGCTCTATTGTGCCGGTGGAGGCGTTTACGGCAGGCGACAGATAGTAAAGGTCGCCGGTGTATGAATGCGGCAGTTGTTCAGAGAATTCCAGGGGTATTCTGGTATAGTCTATGCCTTCGCGGTTGGCGGTCGTCGAGTGCATACGCAGAAATGAGTCATCCTCTATATAGAACGTGGCAAGCATTGTGGCATCGTCATAAATTGTTGCAAGCGTAACCGGAGACACCTCGCCTCCTATGTAGGCGCCGGGGTCGACAGTGCGTGAGGAAATATGCCCTGTAATAGGGGCTTTGACTGTACAGTAGCCGAGATTGGTGCGGGCTGTGCGCAGAGCTGCCTCAGCCTGTTTTATAGCTGCCTGACTCTCTTCCAGAGAGTTTTTTGCCTCGGCTACCTCCATCTGTGACACTGCATCGCTTTCAAGAGCCTTTTTCATGGCGGCATACTGGCGGGTGGCGTATTCGTTGGAGCTTTTGGCGGTGGCAAGCTGAGCCTCTGCCTCGGCAACGGCGTTGCGGTATGTTTCGCTTTCTATAGTGAACAGCACATCCCCTTTATGTACAAGGTCGCCGGCAGAAAAGTTGGACGACAGCAAAGTGCCGTTGACACGTCCCACAACCTCCACGACATTTGTCGCTGACAGAGTGCCGGGATAGCTCTTGTAAAGTGTAAGCGAGTCGGTGATAGCTTCGGCTACCTGAATTTCGGGTATCTCATTGCCGCCGGCGGCGTTTTTGTGTCCGCAGCCGTACAAGCAGACTGTAATGCAGGCAAAAACTGGTATTATTATTCTTTTTGTCATGATATGTCGGTAATTGGTTCTATTCGTAATATGACACAGGTGTGCCGGCGGTGTCGGTTCCGCCGCCAAGAGCCTTGTACAGGGTTATGAGCGATGTTATGGCAGTGCCTTTCGCGGCTATAAGCTGATTGGAGTATGTCAGATATGACATCTGGGCATCGGCTACATTCGTAAATCCCGAATTGCCGCTTTTGTACAGGTCCACCGCTTTAGTGTAGGCTCTGTGGCTTTGTGCGAGAGCTTCTTCGAGAGCCGTTATGGTTTCCAGCGAGCGTGCGTATGAATAAATGGCATTGTCAACCTCGCTCACAGCGGTCTGTACCGTTGAGTGGTAGGAGGCAATCAGCTCTTCCATCTGCGCCCGGGCTTCGGCAACGGCGTATTTGCGGCTGAACCCGCTGAACAGAGTCCAGGAAAGGGTGGGTTCGATGCTGTAGGTCAGGCTTTCCTTGCTGAACAGGTTATCGGCTCTGTGGCTTGCGGTGCCTATGTTGCCCCGGATTGAAAGAGTTGGCAGAAACTCCTTTTTTGCAAGTCCGAGAGCGGCGGCAGCTGCCGCTAAGTTCTGCTCGGCTGCGATAATGTCCGGACGACGGCGCATAAGGTCGCCGGGAACTCCCGCTGCCGGAACGGCAGGGCAGAAGGGCAGAACCTGGGCTGAATCAAGCGATGCCGGGAGTTCGGAGGCGTATTCGGCGAGCAGCAGGGCAAGCGAATTGCGCAGAGTGTGTATCTGTGATTCCAGTGGGGGAATAGTCGACAGTGTGGATGAATATACTGTGCGTGCCTGTGCTACATCAAGGGCGCTTGCGAGTCCTGTTTCATGTCTGGCTTCTGCTATTTTTACAATTTTCAGCTGTGACTCGCTGTGGCTTTTTGCTATGGCAAGTTGTGTTTGCGCTACACGATAGTCTATATATGTTGTGGCTATCTCGGCGGAGACACTGAGCATGACTCCCTCATACTCTGCGCGGCTTGCACGCCATGAAGCCTTTTTCTCATTGACACCTGCACGCACTTTGCCGAAAACATCGATTTCCCAGCTGACATCGGCTCCGATATTGAAGTAGCTGTCGGATGTGGCTGGTGCTGTATGTGATGTTGTCATGCCGCTTGCCCGTTCCTTGGTCCACCCTGCCGAAATACCGGCTGTGGGGTAGTATCCGGCGCGGGCAATACCGGTCTGCGCTTTTGCAACCGCCATGCGTTTTATTGCAGCCGCAATGTCATAGTTGTTTGCCCTGCCTGTGGCAATCAGCGAATCAAGAACCGGGTCGTTAAAACTCTTCCACCACATGCTGCTTACAGAGTCTGTGACAGAGTACGGTGATTCATACACCCACCTTTCCGGCATTCTGCCCGCGGCAATCTGTCTTGCTGTCTCCGGAGTTTCAGCTGACGCAGTGAATACAAGAACACAGGTGGCGGTTGCCAGAGAGGATGCGCGTTTTACCGGTATGCGTATGAAATTCATTGTTGAAACGTTTGTATTTGGAATACAAACGCTCGGTTTACTCATAAAGTTCGTACAAAAAAAGAAGGCTTCCCCGCTTGTGGAAAGCCTTCTCTGTATAGTATGGTGTGTTGTGTGCGGTCAGTCTGCGAGGTCTACTGCATAGTACATCTTTTTGCCGGTAGGATACAGACCGGTGATGAACATCACTTTGTCGTACTCGTCGTTGCTTTTCATAATGGAGTCATATACTTTCTCAACATCTTCGGCTGAGTTGACACGGGCGTTGTTGATGTCAAGAATCACAAAGCCGTCTTTAATGCCGGCATCTTTGAATTTGCCCTCTTTCAGTCCGGCTACCTGCACGCCGTAGGAAATTTTGAGATTTCTCTTGGTGTCGTCGCTGAGTTTCTTGAAGGCGCAGCCGAGATTCATCACATTGGCGGCCTGTACGAGTCCGGTACTGCCCTGGTTGTTGAACAGGGTCACTTCGGTGTTGTGTTTCTTGTTGGCGCGTACATAAGTGATTTTAACCTTGTCGCCGGGGCGGTAGCGGTTTATCTGTTCCATCAGCTGGGCGCCGTTGTGGGTTTCCACATCGTTTATGGCAATGATTACGTCGCCTGCCTTAATGCCGGCTCCCATGGCGGCTCCGCGGTCAACAACCTCGCCGACAAGAAGCCCGTCGTTGACAATTGTTATGTCATGCTCCTTTTTCAGTTCGGGAGTCAGCTCCTGATAGGCTATGCCGAGAACCGCGCGCTGAACAGTGCCGTACTGCTTGATGTCGGTCATTATTTTGGTGACAATGGATGTAGGTATGGCAAACGAATAGCCCGCATAGTTGCCGGTCTGGGAGTATATGGCTGTGTTTATGCCCACCAGCTCGCCGGCAAGGTTGACAAGCGCGCCGCCGGAATTGCCCGGATTTACCGCAGCGTCGGTCTGTATGTACGATTCTATGCCCATGCGCCGGCTTTGGGTCGATGCCGATATGGAACGCGCCTTGGCGCTGACAATGCCTGCGGTGACAGTGGATGTGAACCCGAAAGGATTGCCGACGGCGAGTACCCATTCGCCTACTTTCAGCGCGTCGCTGTCGCCAAAGGGTATTACAGGCAGCCCCGATGCATCTATCTTGATGAGCGCAAGGTCGGTCGAGGGGTCGGTTCCGATTACGGTGGCGTTGAAGGTGCGGTTGTCGTTGAGGGTTATTTCAAGCCGCTCGGCTCCGTCAATCACATGGTTGTTGGTAACAATGTAGCCGTCTGCCGATATTATCACGCCGCTGCCGAGTCCGAGAGGCTGCTGTTCCTGCTTTTTAGGCTGCTGCTGGGGCTGCTGGCGGTAGGGATTGCCGAAAAAGAATTCGAAAAACGGGTCGGAAAAACCTTGTCCCTGCTGCTGGGCAGAGCGCGGAGTGGCATAGCTTTTTATACTGACAACTCCGTTTATTGAGCTTTCAGCGGCTTTGGTGAAGTCGTTTTCCACTCCGGGGTGGTTAGCCACTTTCCATACACCGCTTCCGGAGCTGTCGTTTTGTCCGGACACTTCGGTGTCTTCAAAATAACGGTTTATGCTGTCATTCCGCATCAGTGTCACAGTAGTGGCTGAGGCGGCTACTGCAATGGCACAGCCTGTCAGCAATGTCTGTAGTTTCTTGTTCATAATGAAAAATGGTTATGATTGTGGTCGGTTTATATTATCTTTTTAATGTGATTTGCGGCAAATATAGTGCAATAGATAGTGAACGGAATTTAATGCAGTGTAAAAAAGAAATAATTTAAACCGTTTTAATACAGAAGGGTGGCGAATTAAAGGAAATTTAGGCTATAAATGTGAAAATGTGGTGCATAGCGTTTATTTTTACTGACAATCTGTCGCTGCATTTAAGGAATAATTGTAATTTTGCCGTATGACTATGCTTATGGATGTTTTACGGAAAAGTAATGTCTGTGTGCTGCTGGCAGTGATTGCCACGGGGCTTCTGCTTGCATCTTGCGGCTCCAGGCGCACTGTTGTAGCCTCTAAGGCTGCGTATTATATGTCAGGCAACAGCTCTAAAGGCGGCTCGACAAAGGGGGGCGCTTCCGCTCCGTCGTCAATATCTGTAAACAGCGATTTGCCGGAGGCTACCAAGGCGCTTTTGCGCGAGGCTGACAAGTGGCTCGGCACCGCCTACCGTTATGGGGGCAACTCCCATTCGGGGGTCGACTGTTCCGGACTTGTGTGCGGGGTGTTCAATACGGCGCTCGCCATTAAGCTGCCGAGAAGCTCAGCCCAGCAGAGCTCATATTGCCGCAGCATATCCAAAAACGAACTTACAGAGGGCGACCTTGTGTTTTTCAGCACCGGCGGTGGCAGAGGAGTCAATCATGTAGGCATGTATATAGGTAATGGCAACATGGTTCATTCGTCAACAAGCAAGGGGGTTATAATCAGCTCACTGTCGGAAGCATATTATAAACGCACCTACCATTCGAGCGGCAGGGTAGAGCAGTACTATGCCATGATTTCAGGCGGCAAGGGCAACAAAGGCAAAAAGCCTTCATCGCCGCAGGCACCGTCTGTGCCTCAGATAGAGAAGCCTGAGCCTGACGGAGACATCCTTCTTGCCGGAGCTGACATTTCAGTAAAGGATGCTGCTAAGAATGTAGCGGCGAAAGTGGCTGCCGCCGCAGTGAAAAAAGCTGCGGACGAGGCCTCTGCCAAGCTGGTTGCCGTGACTCCTGGCGAAGCCACCCGCGCGGCGCTTGAGCGCACCCGCCGCAAGGTAATTGACGAGGTAATCGAAGAGAAGGTCGATTCAATAGTAACCGAATTTTTTGACTGATGGCTGTACTGGTACCTTCCGGTCTTCCGGCAGTGGAAGCTTTGTCCTGTGAAGGAGTGCGAACAGTGACTACAACCGGATTCAAAGCGAGTCTGCGCATAGGAGTGCTGAATCTCATGCCTCTTAAAATAAATGCGGAAACAGACCTGATACGTTTGCTCGCGTCATCGCCGCTACCTGTGGAGATTGCTCTCTTTGAACCTGCCACACACACTTCAAAATCCACACCCGCCGAGCATCTGCGCAGGTTTTACAATAAGTTTTCATCTGTTGGCGCAGGTGAGTTTGACGGATTTATAATAACCGGAGCCCCGGTTGAAAAAATTGCGTTTGAGGATGTCGACTACTGGCAGGAGCTCTGTGCAATAATGGATATGCTGAAACGGTATGTCCGTTCTACGCTTTATATCTGCTGGGCGGCTTTTGCCGGGTTGTATCATCACTATGCCATAGACAAAAAGCTGTTTGATAAAAAGTTTTCAGGAGTGTTTGCTCATTCAGTCACCACCCCGTGCCGGCTCACGGACGGGTTTGATGACGAGTTTTATGTGCCCCACAGCCGGTTTGTCGGTTTTGACCGCAGCGAGGTTGCCTCACATCCGCAGCTGTGTATAGTAGCCGAGAGTGCCGAATCAGGCATATATATAATAGGTGAGAAGGGCGGACGCGATTTTTTTATAACCGGTCATTCGGAGTATGCGCCTATGACTCTCGACAGCGAGTATCGTCGCGATGTGGCAAAGGCTCTCGACCCTGCGGTGCCGTGCAATTACTATGTTGATGACAATCCGGCTAATGCGCCGGCGGTAAGGTGGCGCTCACATGCGCGCCTGCTTTTCAACAACTGGCTTAACCATTATGTGAGTCCGGACGCGGTGTGCGGGGTGGTTACCCGTTCCTGACCGCGCTTTCAAGTTCTTTCCAAAGGCGTTCATCCGGCACCGGTGCGGTCAGGTCTATCTCCTTGCCGCTTACGGGATGTATGAAATGAATACGTCGGGCAATAAGCGATATGCCTCCGTCGGGGTTGCTGCGTTTGCCGCCATATTTCAGGTCACCTTTTATCGGGCAGCCAATCGAGGCGAGCTGTACACGAATCTGGTGCTTGCGTCCGGTTTCGAGATTTACTTCAAGCAGGTTGTAGCGTTCGCCGCGGGCAAGCAGCCTGTACGACAGTGCGGCGCGCTTGGCACCGTCGGAGGGCGACAGGCTGTAATACGACTTGTTGTTGCGTTCAACACTCGTTATATAGCCTTCGAGCCTTGCGGATTCTTCGGCAGGGCATCCTCGTGTTATCGCCCAGTATGTTTTTTTTATCTTGCCTTCGCGAAACATTTCATTAAGCCGGGCAAGGGCTTTGGAGGTTTTTGCAAAAACAACAAGTCCGCCCACCGGACGGTCAAGCCGGTGCACGACTCCGCAGAAAACATTGCCGGGTTTTGCGTATTTTTCTTTTATGTACTGCCGCACAGTCTCTACCAGCGGGATGTCGCCGGTGCGGTCGCCCTGCACAATTTCGCCTACCGCTTTGTTTACAATTATTATGTGGTTGTCTTCGTAAATTACTTCCATCAGAGGGCTATTTTGCGTGAGCGGGTGCCGTATTTTATGATGTACACTCCGCGCCTGAGTTCTTTGGTTTCGGCGCGGCCGGAACCGTTGGCGGTGGCGCTGCAGGTCAGCTGCCCGTTTAAGTCGTAGACATTCACTACAGTGCCGCTTTCAAGACCGGTCAGAGAGATAGAGCCGCCTGCCGCAGTAGCTTTGACATCATCGGAGCCGATGCCTTCTATAGCGTCTATGACGGCTTCCATGACTATGACATTACAACCGCCCCACACTTCGTTGTCGGCGTCAGCCATGGCTATTATGGAGGCGTTGCCGGCGGCTATACCGGTCACAAGTCCTTCCTGGTCCACAGTGGCGACCTCCTCGTTGCTGCTTTTCCACACAATATCCTGACGGGCGCCTGCGGGCAGCACAACGGCGGTCAGAGGGCTGGATTCGTCCACGGTAAGATATATGCCGGTGTAGTTGAGAAACACTCTCACGGGGTCGGCGTAGTCCACCTCGACATTGCATTCTGTCACAAGGCTGCCGGTGGTGCCGGTTATTGTAGCCGAGCCGACACCTACTGCGGTGACGTTGCCGTACTCGTCCACAGTGGCAACCTCCTCGTTGTCGCTTGTCCAGTCGGCTCTCTGTTCGGCACCTGCCGGCTCTACCGTGAATTCTATTTTTTCAGTATCGCCGATTTTGAGTGAGAGAGCGGGGTTGGAAACCGTTATCTGTGTCGGTTCGGAGTAGTCTACAAACAGGCTTATGGTGCCGATGATGTGTTTGTCGTTTGTAGTCAGGGCAGAGATTGTCACATCGCCGACACCTACGCAGGCGAGTGCCCCGGTGTTTGAAACGGTGGCTATCTTGTCGTTGCCTGTAAACCACATTACGTCCTGCGACGCGTGCTGAGAGTTGACAGTGGCGGTGAGCTGTGCGGTGTCGCCCACCCTCAGCACCTCTTTGTCTATTGTCACGGTCACTTCGGTAGGCTTGGCGTACACTACCTCAATCTGAATGGTAGAGCTGACACTCTCGTCTGCCGAGGCGGCAGCCTTGAATTTGGCGGTGCCGGGTGCCACGGGGGTTATGACTCCGTCGGCGCTGATAGCAGCCACCGCCGGGGTTTCGGCGCTCCATACAACCTGCTGCAACGCTCCCGCCGGCAGCACCGCGGCTTTCAAAGCGAGGTTGGTTCCGAGAGCCATGAGGGTGTTCTGAGCGGAGATTTTAACGCCTGTGGGGGCGGCGTAGTCCACAGCCACCTCGCAGCTTTGAGTGTATGTGCCGTAGTCAAACTGAGTGCTTACCGTTATTGTGGCGGTGCCTGGGGCTTTGGCAGTGAGGTTGCCTGTGGCGTCCACAACAGCGACATCCTCGTCCGAGCTTACCCATGTCATCACTGTCTGTGAGTCTGCCCATATTCCTTCAAACTCCTGTCCGCTCATCTTCGCAGACAGTCTGAGCTGATTGCCGCTGGCGAGCGACACCACCCCCTCAACCGGCTCTCCTGCGGCCGTGAGGTTGAGCTTCAGCGGAGCCATAGCCGCTATTTCGTTGTCATCCGCCCAGTTGGGGTCAGCCTCATAGGCATCCAACAGCTCTTCCGGCACATATACGGTAGCGCCTGAGACAACCGGAGCGTCAACCGCCACCGGCTCGGTGCTTTTTAGTATAACCTCGGCGAGATTTACTCCGGTGAATGCTGTCGGGGCGATTGTGCTCACAGAGGTGCCGAGCACAATGCGTTTCAGCCCGGCACATCCGGCAAATGCCTCCGCGCCTATGTCTGTCACCTTGTCCGGGACGGTCACTGTGGTGAGGCTGAAACATCCGCTGAACGCGCCGTCTCTGATTTCGGCGATGTTGCCGCCAAGCTTCACTGAGTAGAGCGAGGTGCATCCCCTGAATGCCGATTCGGGAATTGCAGCGAGCATACTGCCGTTTTTCACAGTGCGGAGCTTGTTGCAGTTTTCAAAAGCGCCTTCGCTGATGAGCAGAGTGGTGGAGGGTATTGTGAAATGAATCAGCGGCGCTCCCTTGAACGCGTTTTTGCCGATTTGCTGAAGGCTCAGTCCCGGTTCGAAGTATTTTACCGACGAATTTTCAAAGGCGCTTTCCTCCACAGCCACGCACCCGTCAGGCAGCTTCACAGTGTCTACGCATTTCATGCCTTTGAAGCGCCCGGCAGATATGGTTTCAATGCCTTCGGGGAGTGTGAGCGAGGTCGTGCGCTCGTCGTTGACATACAGCATTGCGGCAACGGTAAAGGGGTTGGGGTTGTCGCCGAGGTCGATAGACAGCCACTGTTCGGCAGAGGAGATGTACACCCGGCTGATTTCATCGGCACCGGTGAATGCGTCGGGCGAGCATTCGGAGATGCTCGGCGGCAGCACCAGGGATATTGCGGAACTGCGCAGTATCGGACCGTTTATCGCCGTGACAACATAAGAGGCGTCTCCAAACTCCACCACCGGCGGCACATTAATCTCCACCGGGCTGAACTGCGGGTCGGAAAATCCGGTCACAGCCACTTCGTCGGCGTTCAGAATTTCGTATGTGAATCCTCCGGTGCTGAATCCGGCATCACCCTCCGCGCCGGCATTCAAGGCAAAAGCGGCGGCAATACATGCCCCGCTCGCCAGAATTTTGTAAAAACTGCTCATACCTCTTTCCTGTATAGAAAAATCATGCTGTATGCTGCAAAGTTACTTATTGTTTGCCTCCCGACAAAATTTTTGACGGGAGGCTGTGAGTTCAGTCGGGTACCCGTTCGAGTTTTTTGAGATAGTAGTCGCGCAGGTCGCTCCACTTGTAGTAGGGGGCAGCGGCGGTTGCCACAGGCAGTGTTGTCTCGCGTTCGTTGAGAAGCACTTTCACCAGCACGTCGGCGGGGTCGGTGCTGCCTTCGGGACGGTAGAAAATCACCTGTACGTTGGACGCCATGGGAAATATCTCGTAGTTTTTCCATTTTTCGGTCACTTCGTCAAGGTTGTTTATCTCGTCGCCGTAGTGGTCAAGCTCCATGAGCACCACAAGCGGCAGCACACACACTTCGTGACCGAAGCGCAGGTTGGCGCTTGTGAGGGGCGATGCGAGAGTGGTGTCAGCCGATTCTATCATGTTGCGCAGCAACCGGCGCTGTGAAAAGGCGGCGCGGTTGTCGGTGAGGCGGCTGTTGCCCATTCTCACGAACCATGACACATTGTCGTTTACCCACTGGTTGTAGATTTCGTCTTCGTCAAACAGGTCGTAGAAGTGGGGCATTCCGTAGTGGCTCTGCGCGTTGGCGCTCAGTTTTTCGAGATACCATGCGAGTGAGCCTACATTCATGGAGTCGGCTGCGAATTTCGGGTCGGTCACCAGTTTGTCTATGAACTTGTGTTCCGTGCGGTTTTTCTTCTGGAACTCCTTGAGCTGATCGGAGGCGAGCTTGGCTGCGTTCTGGGCTACAGTGTCGGTGTCAGTGAAGTTCATGTAGTACATTGTCGAGCGCGACGCGTCGCTTGTAATCTCGAGGGCGGGGTTTGCCGCCAGAAGCTCCTGAAGCTCGTTGTCCATCGAAAGGATGCAGCGTATCACCACTGTGGACTTTGCGTCGACATGGCTGCCGTCGGCAAACACTTCGGGAAAGTTGGCATACATGCGCCGGGCTATGCCTCTGTGCTGGGCGGCACCGAGCGGGGTCAGCTCGCCGTCGCGTCCGCGCGACTGCACTTCTATGTCGCGCAGCTGGGCGAGCACTTCCTTGCCCCTGGGGGTGAGCTTGCCGTTGCGCTCGGCAATCTCGAGAATCTCAACCGGGGTGCGGTACATGGACTTGCCGATGTGCCAGCGCGAGCCGTGGCGTCCGTAGTGCTCTATGTGAAACGGCTTGTAGCCTTTTGGCGAGGGAGTGAGTTCCGGCGCGGGCGACGAGGTGTAGGGGTAAGCGTAGTAATTGCTTGCGAGCTGGTCAAGCTGAATTGTGGGCGTGGTGGCAGAGGCTCCTGCCGCGCATAGGCATGCTATGCCTGCAAGTAGTATTTTCATGATTTGAAACCGGTTTATTATATGTTCATTCACAAAAATAGGCAAAAAATTCCGAATAACGGTTAAGCCGGGGGTAAAAGAGAGGCGGAGACTCTCGCGAGCCTCCGCCTCGGTAAAAATACAATTGCTGTATTTTTCAGGATTATATGTGTCACGGTCGGGAATCGGTGCCGTCTGCGACCTCACGGTCTCGCCGGCATTCTCCGACCGCTGTGATTGTGTCAGTCAATTTTTACTTTGACGGCTTTGCCTGCGGGAGTGCGCACAATGTAGATGCCTGCACGCAGTCCGGTGGCGTTGACGCGGCGTCCGGTGATGTCGAACACGGCGCTGCCTTCGGGGGCTATGATGCTGCCGCCCTCGGCGCGGATTTCGCTTTCGGTTCTGTCAGCGCCTATACCGTCGATGTCGGTGGGTATGAAGCTGATGAACTGGCTCAGGAGCTGACCGGCAGCCTTGCCGCTCTCGACAAGGATAGCCTGGAGATAGCCGCCCTTCGAGTATCTGATGGGGGCGCTGTCGGCGGTTACAAATCCGTCGGCGTTGTCCACGGTCAGGGTGTTGGGCGAGTTGAGCGAGTAGTAGATTTTCCATTCACCGGTCACAGTCTCTTCGGGAGAGAGTGTGATGAGCACTTCCTCGGCGCTTGTCTCGGTGTCGATAGCCACTTTCACCCGTCCGCTCACCTTGTCGGGGTCTTCGGGAGTTGCAGCCGGTTCAGCAACCATTACATTCATGGAGCTTACCTCGCCTTTTCTGTTGCCCTCTTTGGCATACGCCCAGAGCATTGTGGCTTCGGTGAAGGGAACTGCGGCGGTGTAGCGGGTCCAGTTGTCCTGCGCCAGATTAGCGTCGGTGGTGTAGTAGATTTCGGCGTTTTCGTCAGCGGTCATGGCAACGAGAGTCTTGCCGGGCAGCGGGTCGACGCTGAATTTCACTGTTCCGGCGGGTTTGCCGAGCTTCATGTTGATGTATGTCGGCGCGCTCTGTTCGTATCCGGGCGCTTCGGCATACATTGTCACCATAGCGTCGGCAGTCACTGCAAAGGGCTGTGCGTAGAGGTTCCACTTGGCGTTTTCGCCGGGCTTGTTTCCGTTTGCAGACACATAGTAATATATTGTTGCGCTTTCGGGGTCGGCAATCGGACATCTGAGGCTCACGGTTGTGTAGGGGTAGAACTCGACTGTGGTAAGACCGTCGGCAGTTACGGGAGCCACGGTGATATTGCCTGAGAAAGAGGGTACCACCGGTTCTGAAGACTTCACTTTTTCCACTTCGAGAGGCCAGAGCTCAATCTGTCCCTCCTCGTTGAGCATGGCGAAGCCTGTGATGTTGTAGTAGGCTGCTGCGCTCTGGTCGGTGTCGTCCCAGTTGAACGAGGGTTCCAGAATGTTGTGGTTCACTGGAATGTCCACACCTGCACCCTTTTCGGTTGTGAGTTTCCACTCGGTGTCGTAAGCGGCGGTGCCGTCCTCGCTCTCGAAGTCGCTGCCGATGAGTCTCACGCCTGTGATTTTGACGAAGCGGCGGGCGTTTGCGGGGGTTATTACTGTAACAACGTCAGGCTCGAACTCGATGTCCTTGTCAAGACCTGCGGGTTTGGAAGCGCTCGGTTCGGAGAAGAGGGGAGCGTAGTCGGCGGTGACATGAGCTCCGCGTACGGTGGCGTTTTCGTCAGAGCCGATGATGTGCGCTTCCATAACAAAGTCGCTCACATAGTTGCCGGGGTTGATTTTTGCGATAAGCTCGGAGTTGTCGATGTGCATGGGCAGGTAATGACCCTGGGTGCCGCGCACAAAGATGTACTCGCCGCCTTTGGCAGCCACGCGCGCGGTGCCTGAGAAGTGGTAGGGCACACCGGGCTGAGCCTGGTCGAGGAAGTTGACAATGAAGCGGCGTTCGTTGGCGTTTCTGGTAAACAGAACCTCGGTCACTTCGCTGGGAATCTCGCCCTTGGCGGCGGCGTAAGCCTTTATGACAGTGGTTGCGTCAATCTCCACGGGAGTGGAGTACTGCACCGCTGTGGCGCTGTTGCGCGGGTCGGAGTCGTCGGTGGTGTAGTACACTGAAGCGCCTTCTGCGGCGGTCATCACCACTTTTGCCGAGGTGAGGAACTCTCTTGAGTCGCTGTCATCGGCACCCTCTATAGCAAGCACGGGAGCTGTGAGGGCGGTTTTGCCGGCGAAAGAGAAGGCGGTCATTGCAATGGCGTAGTTGCCTTCGGAGCCGTTTCTGAGCACAAGACCCTCGATGTTGTACAGAGCGTCTTTGTCGTATACGGTCGACCAGCCGTCCACAATGTCAAACACGCCGCCGATGTTGAGCACCGGGTTGCCGTCCATTTCAAGCGAGTATCTGTTGCGCTTGAGGTCGTCGGCGGTTTCGTTCGGGTCCACGACAGTCTGCTTCACCTTGACGTTGCTGATGGTGTAGCGCACCATTCGGTCGCTTTCGGTGAAGGGGGTGTTTTCATTGAGAATGTCCTTTGTCTGCGGCTCATAGTCGTGGGCAGTGCCTGCCACTCTGCGCAGAGTGCGGGTAAAGCCTGTGGCGTAGCCGCGCAGGTTGTTGAGCTCGGTGCGGTCGGCAATGAGGGCGAAGTTGGTAATAATGTCACCCTCTTTGAGGGGACGCACCTCTTCGGCGGCATCCTTTTCGGTCATAGCCACGTCGGCGTTCCAGCCGTTGGAGTTGTAGAGCAGAATGGAGTGGGCGCTGAGGTCGGAGTAGCCAAACTCGGAGCCATCCTCGGGCAGGTCGCGCAGATAGAGATAGTTGGGAGTTATTGCACGCACCTGTGCGCTGCCGGTGTAGCGGTAGTACTTAGCCTGGTCGCTGTCAGGAGCCGGCACGGTGACATTGTCGCCGTAGAGCGCCTTGAAGTCGGCGATAGAGCCGATAGCCTTGGCATCGTGCTTTTTGAAGCGCACCATCACCGGCTCGCTGTCGATGTTCGAGCGGGTGTATGTCACTGTCAGTTCGCAGATGCCGTCGGAGTTGTAGTTGTCGGCAGTGATTGTTATCACGGGGTCAGTGTCTCCGAACAGCGGCAGGTGAGTGTTGACACCTTTATTGATAGAGTAGAGGAGGTCTGTGCCCTCGCGTACCCCTGTGAGGTCTGGGCGCACCTGTATAGTCTCGGAGATGACGTTTACGGCGATGTAGACGTTGGCTTCATCCTCTTCTGTAGCGACAATCGGGTTGGGGGCGAGGAGTCTGGGGGTTGTCACCGCTCCGGTTGGCAGCAGCACCATCTCGCCGTCGGCATAGCCTACAAAACCCTCCACGCTGTAGCTTGCGCCGTCTTTGAGAGTGCCGATGATTTCAGCTAACAAGGGAGTTGTTTTCAGTCGTCCGTAAGGTCTCACAACAGCGCCGGCCGAAGTGGTGAATGTGTTTTCATTCGCGTTCCAGGTGAGGCGTCTCATCACCACGTTGCGGTTGAAGTCGGCGCGGTTCATCTCGGTCACCACCTTCTTGGCTGCGGTGAAATGTGTCTGATCGTCAAGGGCGGGGAGGAAGGGCGCGTAGTCCATTGCGGATGTGGTAATCCACAGCTCCGGCAGTCCGGACTCCACGCCTCGTATCACGCCTGTAATGTTGTTCAGACTGTGGGGTGTTGAGATGCTGCACGAGCTGAGGTATTCGGCAACAGCGGCGTTGTCGTCATTGCCCTCTACCACAAACTTTATGGCGCGACCATGCTTGTCGACGATGTAGAAAAACTTGGTGCCGGTGGTTTCGCCGGAGCCTGAGTTGGGCTTCACGGTGGTGAAAGCGCCGGTGAGAATAAACTGGTCGAGGTCCTTGAGGGTTATCACCTGACCGTCGCTGATGTTTTTGAGTGCGAGGTCGGTCTCAACTGTAGAAATTTTGTTGAAGTCGAGGTAGGTGGTCTGCGACTCGTAGTTCTCCTTGACCTCGCGCACAAACAGGCGACCGGTGCTGTTTACCTCAGGGCCTTCGCCTGTCCACTTTTTCCACTTGGTGTCGTCGGGTTTCTGCGCCCATGTGCCCTTGCTGTCAGGCTCGATGAACTGGTACTCGAAATCTCCGGTCTTGTCATCGCCTGCCATAGACTCTATCTGCAGCTGCAGGGCGTTGTTGATAAAGGTGTACACACCTCCGGCAACAGTCTGCACCACGCTGCCCTCCTTGGGGCTGACTATAGGCGCCTGCATGGTGGGGGTAGCTCCCGCAGCTTCGCCGCCGGTGTACTGGGCGTAGAAAGTGAATACCTTGGATTTGCCGGTTTTGGTGTTTACACCGTCATAAACCATTACATTAAATCTGGTACGCTGACCATTGACTGGCTCCAATTCCAAATTTATCGGCAATTCAACAGCGTCGGGAGTTACAGCTGGACTTCCATCACATGCACTTGCAGTGTTACTTGGAGCGGTGGCCCGGTCTCTAGTATAAAATATAGTTTTGGCGAAAGGTATATTCTTAAATTTAACAATACCTGTTTTCTCTTCGTCCGTACTGTATTTGTTGTAATAATACGTCTTTGTTTCAGCATCCCATTTGCATCCTTCCGGAAGATTGTCAACATCAATTTCTGGAGTGATATTGGTAAAGGCTGATTCCGAAGAACGAGTAAATTTAAGAACTGTAGCTTTTGAAGAATAATACTTCGGGTTCCAGGCTCTGAGATACACATAGGTTGTGTAACCGGCATCAGGATATCCGATAGAATTCACACCCGAACCGGTTGCCAATTTGGTGTAGGCATTTACATCGTATGCGGGTAACAGTCCCATTACAGAATTCAAATAATTGTTTGCAGTATTTCCTGTGCAGGTTTTAACGGATGTTGTCTTAGTTGTACTGTTTGCATTGAAAGTATATGAGGAGGCATGAGCCTGTGTCGTCCATTTGGGCGCAGTTGGAGCCGAAGTGCTTGCTGTTTTGGTTCCGGATACAAGAATATTGGTAGCACGGTCCGGAAGCTCGGCTCGGAAAGACATAACGGTGTCAACAGATATATTAATGGTGTTTGTTCCATCGGCTTCATACAGCTTGCCGTTGACCCATACTCTTGTCACTGGATCCGGTTCCCGAAGACCCTCATTTGCTAAAGGATTCCATTTGCCGGACATATCCGTAAAGCACCATTTTTTCTTACCGAGGTCTACTGTCAAATCGGTACAGTTATCATTTTTGGGAGTTATTTTAACCCAGTTTGTAGCTGTGTTTGCTGTAATAGTAGCATCTTCGCAACTCCATTCGCTGGTAACTTTTGAAATAGATCCGTATTCCTCGGTAGCATAGTTGCCGTTCCTGTAGATTTTGATGTTTATTTCCGTTATCGGACCTCCAAGAGTCCTGAAACGCACCTTGGTTCCGGCAGGAATGTCAATATCTCCTGTGATTGGTTTTTTGCGGCAATAAACACCATTATTGGGAGGGGTGACTTCGAATATCACTTGAAACTTATCTTCACCCTGAGCCCTCATTCCTTGAAGTGCTACAACATTAGGAGCGGTGGTAGATTGTTTAAAATCTATTGCCATAAATCCACCATAACCATTATTATTTGAAGATAGGGAGCATACAAAACCGCCTTCATTGTGAAAACCGATGTTGCTATTCATAGAATTATTAAAGCCCCCTGTCACCCCATAACTACCATTAGTAAAATTACCGCTGGACTTATTCCATGTAACGGTGTGCTCGTCCTGAGCCTTAGCCAGGGGTGGGGCGAAAATTAAAAACGCCATTAATAGGAGTAAAAGTTTTTTCATAAGCAGTTTGTATTGATTTATAAATGAATAAAATGATTTAGTATTGTTGAGGTATAGACATGACAAAGCAGCCGAACCTGCTTGTGAGGTACGGCGCAACGTGCGTTGGGTATTTAAGTGGCGGAAAGGATGTAAAATGCCGCTCTGCGAAGTTAATTCGCTGAGAGTCAGCCGACTGTTGTCGGGGGGGGGGTAGGAGATTAGAAATCATGACACCTGTACATCCTGTATTTCACCGCAAAATTAGTGTTGTTTACCCCTTGTTACAAATTTTTTAACAAATAATTTGAAAAGGAGCCGAAGTAGCGAAATTAACACTTCGCTCTCATAATTTTAACACTTGAAGAATCTTTGCAAGATAACTAACTAACAATCAGTGTGCTGCAACTTTAACATTTACGAGTGTGAAAATTAAGACAACATCCGCCCTTTTCGCGTCGTAACTTTGCACTCACACAAACACACACAAATAACACTTAAACACACACAAACATGAGAAAGAAAACACAAATCAGCCTGCGCATTGAATGGATTGAAACCATCGCCACCCTCATCACATCGCTGCAGCTCGATGTAATGAACGCCGTAATAGCCTATCTTACAGACGGCACCGTGATGCGGATTGACAACATTGATGCCGCAGAGATGTTCATGAGCATAAAAAACGATATTGACGCCCGCGCCGAGCAGCGCCGCCGCAAGGCTGCCGAACGCCGCGCCAAAAAAGCTCCCGTACCCGGCTATCTGCCTGAGAAAGCGCCCGAAAATCTCGAAGAGCTGGTGCAGGCTAACGAAGTCGTAGCCGCTGTCGTTAACAGCTCTTCCGTGAAAAACCTCAGGATGTATCACAAGCCGCTGCTCATGGAGCTTGCCCTGCAGATAGCCGCATGGTGGCGCGAGCATCCCTCCGAAGAGCTGCCCACTCCCGCACGGCTCCAGGCGGAAATCTACCGCCGTTTCAGCGCCGTGGCTCGCGAGCTTGCGGTCGGCACAGTAGTCACCCGCGAGAAATGGGTTGCCTACATGGCACCTTTCAGCAAAAAGAGAGCCTGAGCTTACTTATTGGTAATAGGTGTTGATGTCTATAAAGGTGTCTACCTTCGGGTCGCCGAACTCTATGGCTCCCATGTCCTCGTTTGAGTTGATGACAAGGTTGTACACATAGTGGAAACCTGGAACCCATTCGGAGAACAGAGACGACGAGAGCGGAAACTTCAGCTGTCCGTCGCCGAAAGTGCTGCCGGGTACAATGTTGTCTTCGGGAGTGTTGGCGTTGGGCCACAGCTTGGTGCCGGTGGCGGTGTCGTAGACCGAGCACATCACGGTGATGTATGCATCGTTGCCGTTGCCGTTGCTGCGCCATGTGAGGGGCTGCGGAGTCATGTACTTTGCGCCTCCGAGTCCTGATTCGGACATGTCGGTGGCGGTGGAGGTGAGCACCTTTATTTCGTCAGGCGACTTCGACATGTGCAGAATGTAGGTCTGCGGCGAGTTCTGGTCGGACCATGTGCCGATATTGTACTCCGATGGCTTTTCCGCGGTGGAGCCGGTAGGGAAATGGAAGTTGCCCCTGGTCATGACATTTGCCAATGCTACGTTTGACACGCACACCCTTATGTCGGGGTTGGTGGAGCTCATCTTTACGGTGACCTTTGACAGGGCGTGCCTGAAGTTGAACAGCACCTGGGCGGTTGCCAGCCCTGCGTAGCCCGACATGTTCGGGCTTACGGCATAGATAATGTCTTCCGTGCCGGGGTAGCTGTCGTAGGCAATCGGCTTCAGAGGTCCGTCGGCGCCCACCCAACCTGATGGAGAAAAGGCGTAGAAGTCAACCTCCTCTTTCGCGGGCCAGTACTCTACCGGCGAGTAGCTCCATGAGTTGACATCGTTTTTGGTTACGGTGACATTGTTCATGAACAGTACCGGGGCGGTGCCTTTGCCTGTGTAGGCGTAGACATTGAAAGAGGTGAGGTTGTTGGTGGTGAGGTCGCCTCCGGCGCGGGAGTACTCGGCTGTGGCGGTGAAGCGTATGGCATTGTCGTCAGGCTCTTCGGGCAGAGTGGCGGGAGCGCCGTCGGCGCAGGCTGTAAGGGCGAGGTATGGAGCGGTTGCAGCAGCGGCAAGCAGAAGGTTTACGGTTTTCATAGTGATATGTGTTTTATGTCTGAAATCATGAGATTGCTATAGGTCTATTTCGATTACATTCCAGCCGTCGACAATCACGCTCATGTCCACATCGTCGCCGTCATCGCCGCCGGGCGAGTCGGAGTAATCAGGAATATCCATTTCATCTATATAAATATCAACGTGGTGCGCGGTGCCATGGTTCAGAGCGTGGCGCGATATGTTGAACTTTTTGGTGAATGCCTTGCCGTCGGTTCTCACAACCGTGAGCGTCAGGGTCACGGGGACGTTGGCGGTGTCAAAACCCGAGGTTGAGCCGGCAAGCTGAAAGCCTGACGCGGCTGCCAGGCGCAGGACAATGGCTCCGGAGCCGGAACCGGTGGCGTCATCGCACAGGGTCAGCGATGAAGCCACTCCGTTTATGGAGGCTACCGCCGACTTGAGACGCTCCAGCCCGTCGACACTCCTTATATATACGTTGTACACAACCGAGGCTGTGTCCGGACTGCACCTCACAAGCCCCGCCGGACACTCCTTGGAGCAGCCGTCAGGCTTGCTGTAGGTGACTCCGCAAGGGGTGAAGGCAATGTGGTCCACCACCGCCGAGTACAGGGTGCCGGTGGGCATCAGCAGCGAGTCGCCGCCGACAGGCACGGCGTTGGCGCTGAAAGTGGCGAAGGTCCCGGCGCCCGAAAAAGTCACTCCGGGCAGGTCGTTGTTCACGGCAATCATGCGGTAGTTGCCGGCGGGTATGTCAACGGCTCCCCCCTCGCTGCCCGCAATGTCAAAGCGCCATATCTTGCCGCCGTCATCCTCCGGAAAGAAGTAGAGGGTCATGCCTTCGACCCTTGCGCCCGGAGCTTTGTCCCACTCGAAAGCCACCGACAGCCGGAGCTGTCCGCCGGCGGGACACACAATCTCTTTTTGTCCGCAGCCGAAAGCCACGGCGGCGAGCAGCAGCGCCGCAAGCAGAGGCAGATGTCTTTCAGGGGTGTTCATAGCCGGTTGACAGGATTGTTTTTGTTGCCGCCGCCCGGAAACCACACCAAAGTCACCTCAAGCCCGGTGGGTCCGAAGTAGTCAAGACGTTTGGACGACACACAGGTGTACACCCCGCACTGCGGGCGATACACGGTGACATCGCCGCGCAGATAGCCGAGGCGGGCGCTGATGTCGAGGTTAAGGCGGTTGTTGAGGGCAAACGAGTAGCCGTAGCTCATGCCCGCGCTGTAGGTCGGGCGCTTGGACTGCCACCCCTTGCCGCCAAACTCGAAGTCGTAGGTGTGCATGGAGCCGTACACCCCGACGTGGTGACCGGTGAGCGCCCTGCGGCGGCTCTTTTCGCCGGGCCACACCCGGAGTTCGCCCCAGCCGCCCCGCACCTGCCAGCAGCGGTGAGCGGCATCCTTGCTCCACGAAGCCCACACCCCCTCGACGCTTGCCGAAAACCACTGCCCGATGCTGATTTCCACACCGAGGTCGGGGGTCAGCGCCGCATCGTGGAGCAGGTTGGTTTTCAGCGCGAACCTCGGGCGGCAGTCGTCGCACTCTGCGCACTGGCTGCGGGCGGACAGTGCCGGCAGCAATGCGGCGGCAATCAGCAGCGCCCTTGCCGCCGCAAGGCAAAAAATCCGTGTTGATGAAAAAAACATTGTAAGGCGGTTGAAATGTGTTGTTACTAATAAACACCCCGCGCCGCCGGAATGTTTGCGCGGCAAAAACAGGGGGTGAGCGCAGCCCGGCTGTTTGTCTGACGGAAAATAATTGCTTAATTTTGCGCCGTAACATCAATCACCCCCTAAAATACTGAAACAATGACACCGATACCGAGTGAACCGGCAGCAATCACGCTTGCAATGTGCTGCGACCATGCCGGCTACGAGCTGAAAAACAAAATAAAAGCCCTGCTTGGAGAAAAAGGCTACAAGGTGCGCGACTTCGGCACTCACAGCGAGGACTCCTGCGACTATCCCGACTTTGCCCACCCCTGCGCGGCGGCTGTGGAGCGCGGAGAGTGCGCCGCTGCCATTGCAATGTGCGGCACCGGAAACGGCATAGCCATAACCCTTAACAAACACCAGGGCATACGCGCCGCCCTGTGCTGGGCGCCCGAAATTGCACGGCTGGCGCGTGAGCACAACGACGCAAACGTGCTGGTGCTGCCCGCGCGGTTCATCGACCCTGAAGTGGCGGTGACAGTGGTGGAGACATACCTCGCCACCGCGTTTGAGGGAGGTCGCCACGAGCGCCGCATCGCGAAAATACCGGTGTGACACACCGCTACGGCAATAAAACATAACGCCCGGCATCTGAGCAGATGTCGGGCGTTGCTGTGCTATACCGGTTGACGGTTATTTCTTGTCGGTTGCGTATGCGTGACGGAAACCGTTGATTTTCTGCCAGCCGCCGCGGGTGAAATCCGGCACCTCTACAGGAGCGTTGCCGTTTTCGATAGACAGGCGGGTGAGGGGAGCGAGCGAGCACCATTCGGCAAGGTCATACACATCCATGTCCAGGGGCAGACCGTTGCGCAGGCAGTAGATGAGGCGGTAGTCCATGATGTAGTCCATGCCGCCGTGACCGCCTACAGTCTTGGCGTATTCGCCTACCTCGCGGATAATCGGGTGAGTGTACTTCTCAAGCAGAGCGGCTCTCTGGGCGTCGGAGATGCAGCTGTGAGAGCTGAGATTCTCGTGGTCGGGCATAGCGGCAGAGTCGAGCTGCTCGGGTTCGAAGGCATAGCCCTCTACGGGATACTTGTTGGCGAAGCCCTTGGTGCCGGTGAGCTGGTACATGCGGCTGTAGGGGCGGGGATTCATCACATCGTGCTGAATGTGGATGGTCTTGCCGTTTGCGGTCTGTATCATGGTCATGGTGTGGTCGCCGTTGGCAAATGAATCGGGCTTCTCGCCGGTGTACTGCTTGACGATTTCGGGACCGGTCACAGCCTTGGTGTCCATAGCCACGAGGGTGGTCATGCGGTCGCCGCGGTGGATGTCAAGAAGCTGGCAAGCCGGGCCCATGCCGTGGGTGGCGTAGATGTCGCCGCGGTTCTTCTGGTTGAAGTCGAGGCGCCAGTTGTTCCAGTACTCGCCCCAGAACTCCTGAAGGTTGTGGATGTATGAGCCTTCGGTGTGGAGCACCTCGCCGAACAGACCCTGCTGAGCCATGTTGAGGGTGTTCATCTCGAAGAAGTCGTACACACAGTTTTCAAGCATCATGCAGTGCTTGCGGGTTTTCTCGGAGGTGTTTATGAGAGCCCATATCTCGTCGAGGGTCATGGCGGCGGGCACCTCGATGGCGGTGTGCTTGCCGTTTTCCATGGCGTAGAGACCCATGGGCGCATGGTTGTTCCAGTCGGTGGCTATGTACACAAGGTCGATGTCGTCGCGCTCAACAAGCTGCTTCCATGCGTCTTCCGAACCGCTGTATGCGGCGGCGCGCTCAATTCCCGATCTGTCAAGGATTTTCTGGCATTTCTCAACATTGGCGCTGTCAAGGTCGCACAGAGCCACAATCTTGGTGCCGGGAATTTTTGTGAAACGGGCAACAGCGCCGGGACCGCGCATGCCCAGACCGATGAATCCCACTCTTACTGTGTCGATGGGGTCGGCAGCGAAGCCAATCATGTCCTCCTGACCGGCGGGGCGCTCAGGCACATCGGTTGTAATCACAGACGAATGGCTGCTGCCTGCGCACGATGACAACAGGGTCACTGCACAGAGGGCGCCACCGAGAAAACGTTTAAATTTCATTACTGTTTGGTATTGGTTAGGGTTAAAAGGCGAACCGTTACAAAACGGCACCGCTCGTAAAACTCAGGCAAAGTTAATAATTTTTTGTATTTTTAGTCAGCCCTGCGCCGTTTTTCCACGAAAATTTTTACCTTTGCTGAAATTACCAAAAATACTTAAGTCACATGAAAGAATTACTACGCTCAGTCGTAAAGCATTTTGACGTCAAAGGCAATGTCGAAACAATCAAACCCCTCGGAAACGGTCTCATCAACGACACATATATAGTCAAGACGGAGGGCGACGCTCCCGACTATGTGCTGCAGCGCATCAACCACCATATTTTCACCGATGTCGACACCCTCATGACAAACATCAAGGCGGTGACATCGCACATCCGCAAGAAACTCACACTCGCAGGCGAGTCTGACATCGACCGTAAGGTGCTCACCTTCATCCCCACCACATCCGACGGCAAATACTACTTCTTTGACGGCGAAAACTACTGGCGCATGATGGTGTTCATTCCCGGCGCACACACATTCGAGGCTGTGAACCCCGAAAGCAGCCGCAACGCCGGCAAAGCGTTCGGCAACTTCCAGGCAATGCTCGTGGACATAGACGCCGACCTGAAGGAGAGCATCCCCGACTTCCACAACATGGAATTCCGTCTCAAGCAGCTACATGACGCGGTTGAGGCCGACCCCGAAGGCAGAGTGGCGGAGGTGAAACCCATTCTTGACGAGCTGGAGGCCCGCGCCGAGGAGATGACAAAGGCGGAGCGCCTCTACCGCGAGGGCAAGCTGCCCAAACGAATCTGCCACTGCGACACCAAGGTGAACAACATGATGTTTGACGACAACGGCAACATACTCTGCGTCATTGACCTCGACACCGTGATGCCGAGCTTCATATTCAGCGACTTCGGCGACTTCCTGCGCACCGGTGCCAACAAGCTCGCCGAGGACGACCCCGATATTGACCGCGTTGAGTTTGACATGGAGATATTCAAGGCATTCGCCGAAGGCTACCTGTCGAGCGCCAAAGGATTTCTCACCCCGGTGGAAATCGAAAACCTGCCGTATGCCGCAGCGCTGTTCCCCTACATGCAGGCTGTACGCTTCCTCACCGACTACATCAACGGCGACACCTATTATAAAATAAAGTACCCCGACCACAACCTTGTCAGGACTCGCAACCAGTTCAAGCTGCTGCAGAGCGTCGAGGCACACACTCCCGAAATGAAAGAATTTATCGCCGGCAAACTGGCGTGAGCCGCTGATACTGCAAATACCGACTGCCGCGGGGATGTTAAAAAACGTCCTCGCGGCTTGCATTTTGTCAGAATTAAATCGTATATTTGCAAGCTGAAAATAAACCGGATATATTAATAACCAACTCATATTTTTTAACCACATGCAAAGCAAAGGAAAATTAGGAAGCGTTGTGGCGGGTGTCATAGCCGTGTTCCTGGTGCTTATTTGCCTCTTCTATCTGTCATTCACTCTGGTGACAAATCACTACGAGGACAAGGCAGAGGCTTATGCGGCACAGAGCGCAGGTGAGGAAGGAGTATCTTCCGACACTTACCGTATGGCTTACAAAAGCTACATCGACTCCATTTCTAAAGAAAAAGTTTACCTCGGATACACATTCAACGAAGTGCAGAAACTTGGCGTAGGGCTCGGTCTCGACCTCAAGGGAGGTATGAACGTGACCCTGCAGGTGTCGGTGCCCGACATTCTGCGCTCTATGGCAAACGCCGAAGGCAACCCCTACTTTGAGTCGGCTCTACACGCTACCGACTCTCTGGCGAGAACTACCGGCAACAACGACTATGTGGCGATGTTCTGCCAGCAGTATCGCAAGCTCGACCCGCAGGGCGACCTCTCCGTGGTGTTCAAGGACCAGGTTAAGCGCGGCGACAACGACGCTGCCATCGAGGCTGCTCTGCGCAGCGAGGTAAAAGACCGTGTCAGCAGCTCTACCAATGTGCTCCGCAGCCGTATCGACCAGTTCGGCGTGGTGGCTCCAAACATCCAGGAGCTTGAAAAAGACGGTCAGATTCTTCTCGAACTCCCCGGTGTGAAAGAGCATGACCGTGTGCGCGACCTGCTCAAATCTTCGGCTAACCTCGAATTTTACGAGACAATGCCCGTTGTGGAGTTCCAGAACGCACTCAGAGAACTTGACTACGCACTCCGCTCCGACTCTCTGCGCGGCGGCGTGGGATTCTCCGACTACTTCCTTGGAATGAACACCGGCAATCCCGTGGCTGTTGGTGTGGCAACTTCTGCCAGCCGCGCCGCAATCGACTCTATCGTCGCTTCGGCTACCGCAAAACGCATCCTGCCCTCCAACCTGCGTCTCGCCTGGGAGGTTAAACCCCAGCTCGTCGAAATGACCGACACCGCTACCGGACGCAACCGCAAGGTAGAGATATACACACTCCTCGCTCTCAAGACCGCTAACGGCCGCCCCGCTCTCAGCGGCGATGTGGTAACATCGGCTACAAGCGAGTTTGACAACACCCTGGGCGGCAACTATGTGTCCATGAACATGAAGCCCGAGGCTGCAAAGCAGTGGGCGCGCATTACAGCCGCCAACATCGAAAAGCAGGTGGCTATCGTGCTCGACGGTCAGGTTTACTCCGCTCCGCGTGTAAACAGCGTCATTGAAGGCGGACGCTCTCAAATTACCGGCAACTTCACCACCGAAGAGGCAAAAGACCTTGCAAACGTGCTCAAGAGCGGTAAAATGGCGGCGAAAGTCGACATCATCAGCGACACCGTCATCGGTCCCTCTCTTGGTCAGCAGGCTATTGAAGACGGCTTCATGTCGTTTGTTGTGGCTCTTGTGCTGCTCATGATTTTCATGATGGCGTTCTACGGAGTGATTCCCGGACTCATCGCAAACCTCGGACTCATTTTCAACCTCTTCTTCACATTCGGCATACTCGCCTCATTCCAGGCAGTGCTCACTCTCAGCGGTATTGCGGGTATCGTGCTCGCTCTCGGCATGGCTGTGGACGCCAATGTGCTTATTTTCGAGCGCACAAAAGAGGAGCTCCGCGCCGGCAAGAATGTGCGCATGGCTATAGCCGACGGCTACAGCAACGCATTCTCTGCTATCTTTGACTCAAACCTCACCTCGATAATCACAGGCGTTATCCTCCTTGCCTACGGTACCGGTCCTATCAAAGGATTCGCAACCACACTCATCATAGGTATCATCTGCTCGTTCTTCACCGCAGTGTTCCTTACACGCCTTGTGTTCATCATCGGCGAAAAGAGCAAAGCGTTCAAGAATCTCACATTCACAACCGCTATCTCTCGCAAGATGTTCACCACATCAAGCATCAACTTCCTCGCCAAGCGCAAAATCAGCTTCACAGTGTGCGGAGTTTTCATCGCGGTGGTTCTGATTTCATTCTTTGTCCGCGGTCTCAACCAGGGCATCGACTTCTCAGGCGGTCGCAACTATGTGGTGCAGTTTGACCACCCCGTGAAGACCCACGAGCTTCAGGCTAAGCTCGCACCGTTATTTGACGGCGCGCAGGTGAGCGTCATAACCATTGACGACAACACCAAGGTGCGTATCTCGACCAACTACAAGATAGCATCCGACGAGGGAAATATCGACGACGAAATCACCGACATCCTCTACAAGGGTCTCGCTGACGAAATCGGCGGCATGAGCAAGGAAGACTTCTCTACCACTAACGAGAACATCGGCATAATGAGCTCGCAGAAAGTAGGTCCCACAGTGGCAAACGACATGCGTACCGATGCTTACATCGCCGTGATTCTGTCGCTGATTGCGATGTTCCTCTACATCCTTGTCCGTTTCCGCAACATCGCCTTCTCTGTAGGCGCACTTGCAGCTGTGGCGTTCACCGCCTTCACAATCATCGGCTTCTACTCTCTGTTCTGGGGCGTGTTCCCCTTCGCAATGGAGATAGACCAGTCGTTCATCGCCGCTATCCTCACCGTTATCGGTTACCAGATCAACGACACCGTGGTTGTGTTTGACCGTGTGCGTGAAAACACAGCGCTCTATCCCAAACAGGATTTCTTCACCACCATAAACACATCGCTCAACTCAACTCTGAGCCGTACGGTAATGACATCGGCTTCTACTCTGTTGGTGCTGCTGTGCATCTTTATCCTCGGCGGTGACGCAATCCGTTCGTTCACATTCGCAATGATATTCGGTGTTGTAATCGGTACACTCGCCACTCTCTTCGTAGCGGCTCCGGTTGCCTATCTCACCGATGCGCGCCGTTCTCGCAAAGCCGTAAAGGCGTAAGCGCTACGACACACGCATAGCATTCACACATACAATCTGCCGCCTGAGCCCGAAGGGGTGTCAGGCGGCAGTTGTTTTAATACAGAAGCGACCCATGTTGAGGGTTTCCCCCTTTTTTATTATCTTTGTGGCATTGGAACCCAGTTTTAGCGATAATTTCAGCTGATGGAAATCAACATAACCGATATACCGCAGGATGTGCAGCAGGCAAAGATGCGTTTCGGCATTGTCGGCAATGCGCCGGCTTTGATTGCGGCGATTAGCAGGGCTATTCAGGTAGCTCCGATAGACCTTTCAGTGCTTATAACAGGCGAAAGCGGCACCGGCAAAGAGTTTTTCCCGAAAATAATCCATGCGTTCAGCGCGCGCAAGCACAGCAAGTACATCGCCGTAAACTGCGGCGCCATTCCCGAGGGTACTATCGATTCCGAGCTGTTCGGTCACGAAAAAGGTGCCTTTACAGGGGCGGTGGCAGCCCGCAAAGGCTATTTTGAGGAAGCCGACGGCGGCACTATCTTCCTTGACGAGGTGGCTGAGCTGCCGCTTACAACCCAGGCGAGGCTCCTGAGGGTGCTCGAAAGCGGCGAGTTTCTGAAAGTCGGCTCCTCTACCGTGCAGAAAACCAATATACGCGTTGTCGCGGCGACGAATGTCGACATGCTCAAGGCGGTAGAGGAGGGCAGGTTCAGAGAGGATTTGTACTACAGGCTGTCTACGGTTCACATATCCATCCCTCCGCTGAGGGACAGAGGCGCCGACATAACACTGCTGGCTCGCAAGTTTGCCGCGGATTTTGCTGAAAAATACAGAATGCCCCAGATTTCGTTTGACGAGTCTGCACGCGAGCTTGCATTGCGCTACCGCTGGCCCGGAAATGTGCGTCAGCTTAAAAACATAACCGAGCAGCTGGCTCTGTTCAATGCCGGCGATGTAGTTACCGGGCAGCTTCTCGGTTCGTTTCTGCCTCCGAGCGGCACTGTCTACACCCCCGCTGTGTCTGCTCCGAGTGCCAGGCATGACTACGAGCGCGAGCGGGAACTGCTGTTCAATATGATATTCAGGATGCAGAGCGAGATAGATGCCCTGCGCAGCGAAATACGCTCGGCATCTCAGCCGGTTCATACGGAGCCGGTAATGCCGACGAGCCTGGTGAGGTACGCGCCGCCGGCAGAGGCTGGTCTTATTGTGCCGGCAGCACCGGCAGAGGCTCATCCGGCAACCCTTGAGGAAACAGAAAAAGAGACAATAAGACGGTCGCTTGAAAATAACGGTGGCAGGCGCAAGGCAACCGCCAGAGAGCTGAACATTTCAGAGCGCACGCTGTACCGCAAAATCAAGGAGTACGGTCTTGAATGAATACCGGCGAATTGTTGTAACTTTGTATCTGAAAAAAGAGTGATGAATAAACGAGTGCCGGGAATACATACCATTGCAGTGCTGCTTCTTGCGGCGCTTTTGGCGGCGTGTGCAAGCATGGGACGCCCCGAAGGCGGTCCCCGCGATGTGGAGCCCCCGGTGTTTATGGGCAGCAGTCCGGCTCCCGAAGAGCTTAATGTGGACAAGTCCAGAATTGTAATACGCTTTGACGAGAATGTGGCTGTCACCGACCCTATGACAAAGGTAGTGGTCTCGCCTGTGCAGTCTACCACTCCGGTTATTTCCGCAGCAGGAAAATCAATAATAGTGGAGCTGCGCGACACTCTGGCTGAAAACACCACCTACACAGTCGATTTTTCCGATGCCATAAAGGATTTGAACGAGGGCAATCCTATAGACGGTTTTTCTCTCGCCTTCTCTACCGGCAGCCATATCGACACGCTGCAAATCAGCGGCATGGTGTTTCAGGCAAGCAATCTCGAACCGGCGCAGGGCATGCTTGTGGGCGTGTATTCCAATCTCAGCGACACCGCCGTGACCACTCTGCCTATGGAGCGCATAACAAAGACCAACCAGTATGGCGAGTTTACAATACGCAACCTGAAGGAGGGTACATACCGCATTTTCGCGCTGACAGACAACAACCGCGACTATCACTGGGACCGCAGCGAGGACATCGCTTTTCTTGATGTCACCGTGACACCGACCGTAAGCACCGAAACCGTGGCTGACACTCTTAAGGCACAGGACGGCAGCGACTCTATCGTGAGCCGGACAGCTGCGGTGTATGCGCCCAACGACATACTTCTGACATGGTTTAACGAAAACTACAAGCCTCAGTATCTTGTAAAGTATGAGCGCCCGGAGCGGCACCGCATCGCTTTCCAGATGAATACCGCATCGGATTCGTTCCCCGAAATCAGACTGGCAAACGGTCCTCTCGCCGGTGCAAACCTGCTTGACCATTCGGTGCTCAATTCAAGCGCCACCCGCGACACTCTTGAGTTCTGGCTCCGCGACTCGCTACTTATAAAGCAGGATTCAATTCTGCTGTCTGCCCGCTACCTGCGCACAGACAGTGTGCAAAACCTGTCGTGGACAACAGACACCCTCAGGTTTTATATCCGCACTCCCAGAAAAGCTCCTGAAAAAAAGAAAAAGGGCAAGGAGGCAGAGGATTCCGTGCCTAAGATTACTTTCATGAATTTCCGCCCGCGAAATTCCGGCTCTGTAATGGAGGTGTATCAGGACTTGTATTTTACAGCGTCGCAGCCAATAGCGTCGCTTGAAATGGAAAAGGTGCATCTGGAGATGTTCGAGGACACCACCTGGATTGAGCTTGAGCCTCCGCGGTTCGAGTATGCCGACTCCCTGCATCCGTTGCTCATGAAGGCGGATTATGACTGGGAACCCGGTGTCAAGTACCGCCTAACGGTTGATTCGGCAGCCGTGACCGGCATTTACAACGAATGGAACAATGTGACGAAAGCGGAGTTTACTGTGCGCCCTCTTGAAGATTATTCAACAGTGGATTTTAACATATCAGGCATTGACAGCGCGGCAGTGGTGCAGCTGCTCAACAAGTCGGACGCCCCGGTTTATTCCGCCCCGGTGCGCGACGGTCATGCGATGTTCATGCATGTGTTGCCGGGAGTGTACTATGCGCGTCTGTTTGTCGATGCCAATCAGAACGGGGTGTATGACGGCGGCAGCTATACTTTGCGGCAGCAGCCAGAGGATGTGTACTATTTCCCCAAAAAGCTAAACGTCAGAAAGAAATGGGACGTGGAGCAGTCATGGAATGCGACCGAGCTGCCTGTCGACAGGCAGAAGCCCGACGATATAAAGAAAAACAAGCCTAAGCCCAAGCCCGGCGAGATACCGGAGCAGACCGACGACGAGGATGAGGAAGAAGACGAATTCTATATTCCCGGAAGTAGCTCCGGCACGTCTGGAAGCGGCTCAAACCGCCGGGGCAGCGGCAGGGTGAGACAAAATACGGGAGGTAACAGACTTGCATTCTAACCGATATGGCTGATTTCAAAACCCCGTTGCGGGGAGACATAATGCCCGAACCGACACTGCGGCGACTGCCGTGGTACCTCGCTTATGTGAGCATGCTCAGAAGCCGCAATGTGGAGTATGTGTCATCGACCGCGATTTCCAAGGAAATCAATGTGGATGCCTCACAGATAGCCAAGGACCTGTCTTTCCTGAACATCCGTGGCAAAACAAGGATTGGCTACGCGGTGGCGGCACTCGAAAGGGTGCTGAGGTCATACCTCGGCTTCAACCGCGACCACCATGCGGTTATTATCGGGGTAGGTTCGCTCGGCAGGGCGCTCATTACAGATTCGGGTCTTACCCGCTACGGTCTTGACATAGTTGCCGGCTTTGACGTAGATGCCGCAATAGTCGGCACTACAATAAACGGAGTGCCGGTATTTGATGTGGCGGAGCTGAAGTCGGTCATAGAGTCGCTTGGCGCGGAGATAGCCATTATAGCGGTGCCGGTAGAGCAGGCGCAGCATACCGCTGACCTTGCAATAGCCGCCGGAGCCAAGGCACTGTGGAATTTCACGCCGTTTCGCATACGCACCCCCGAGGGTATAGTGGTGCAGAACACATCCATATACGCTCATCTCGCGGTTATGTACAACCGTTTGAATATCAGCTCAGACAAATGAAAGTAATAGCGTTTAACAGACATCCTGGCTTTCCGGTGCGCATACCTCCGGAGGTGGAGATAATAGTGGATTCTGCCACAGTGTCGGCAGGGCGTCCGGTTTTTTTGCCTGATTTTTCCGACGGCTGGGTGGCGAGGCTGTACCCCGCCTTCCGGATTTCGCGTCTGGGCAAGGATATCGGCGAAAAGTTTGCCGCGCGCTACTTTGATTCGTTCACAATAGCCCTGCGGCTTGTGCCGGTGGCTCTTGAGAGGAGCCTTGCCGCAGCCGCAGCGCCTTCGGGAGTACTCGGTCTGTACGATTATTGCCTTGCATTGGGCGAGTGGATGCCCTTGCCAGATAGCCGGGAAGCACTGCGGGTGGAGTGTGGAGGCTTAAGTGTTGACATTGCTCCGACAGAGATGCGCGTAGAGGAGGCTGTCAGTGCGGTAAGCCGCTATGCAACCCTTAAGATAGGAGATGTGGTGCTGCCGTGTGCGTTGCCCGACATGGTTTCGGTAAAGGCCGGCGATGATATTTCTGTGAAAGTGGCAGGGGAGTCCCTCCCCCCCTTCCGCATCCGCTAACCTCTTCCCGTGATGAATCTATTTGCCCCATGCAAGTAGATAAACAAAATTCTTGAATGATTTGTTTCTAATATTGGAAACTTTTGTTAATTTAGCGAACGATATGACAAGCAAATTTGATGAAATAGGTTCGCTATTTTTGAAGCGGCGTAAGGAACTCGGTCTCACTCAGCAGCAGTTGGGAGAGAAGGTCGGTGTGACAAAATCGGAGATATCCAAAATAGAGAACGGACGAGGAATCACTTTCTCGACCATAAACAAACTATCAGAAGCATTAGATGTATCAGCACAAATAGAGTTAAAGCCGACTGCTGAGGTTTCCATGAATATGATTCATTACATTGTGATGTGTATGGGGCTGTTTGCACGACAGTTCAAGCTAACAAAGAAAGAGGCATGTAATTATCTATCACGATTCAAAGGGTTGGAGTTTTTGATAGATAATTATGAAGTGGAACATCAGCAGTCGATGCAGGACTGTGTGGATGATATGGCTGCAATATGTCTTAAAAACGGGGGAATGCTATCATGAGGCTATACCATGGTTCCAATCAACCGATAGAAAGAATTGACCTGACAAAAGGCCGTAAATACAAGGACTTTGGACAAGGATTTTATACGACTCATCTTCCACAGCAAGCCAAAGAATGGTCAAGAACCATCACTAATCGCTACGGAGGGATACCGACTGTAACCGAATATGAATTTGACCTGGATAAGGCTATTGCAGCCGGACTAAATGTAAAGATTTTCGAGGTCGCTGACCTAGAATGGGCACTTTTCGTTATGGCAAATCGCAACAGGGTCGGCAGGGAGTTTCATCATGATTATGACATCGTAATCGGTCCGGTAGCTGATGATGATATGGCACGTCTTTTCGGACTTTACGATATGAAAATTATAGACCTTGAGGCTGTTGTGGCAGGTCTTATTTACAAAGATCTAAACTCTCAATATTTCTTTGCAACCGAACGTGCTCTTGATTATCTTGTGAAACTATGAAGCAGACAGACAACAACTTTGAATTTCTGGTTGAATATATCACCGCCAAAGTAGTAGAGTGGATGATGAAAGACCAAGGCATAGGTCTTGAAGAAGCATTGGTGCAGTTTCATAATACCGAAACTTTTGAAAAGCTATGCGATTACAAAACAGCCCTTTACATCGAAAGTCCGGCATACGTTTATGAAACCTTCTTGGACGAATTTCGACAAGGCACTATCCGCAATCTCACCGACTAAGAAGTCTGCGAAAAAGTCAGTCCGTATTTCAGTTTTATAGCCTTCGTTGCATTGTGGCTCTTGTCGAAATTGTTGCTTTCGTCAATGGCCTTGCCATGAAGATTCACGCGATTATAGACGATATGGAAGTGTGGGGTGGCGGGGGCTATAGGAATGCTGCCTGGAAGGGGCGGGTGGGACAGCGGGGGCATAGGCAGATGAAATTTTTTTAATTGTGTATCGTGTTTTGATACACCACCATTCTACCTTTGCATCGAACAATAGCTTTAGCGCTTTTGCCAAAGCCAAGAAATAACCTCTAATAAATTTACAAAGATATGGAACCTATTACAAGCAATGACTTTCTTAATTCAGTTCTGGAAAATGAAGCATGGAAGGAGGTGTCGCAATGCGGCTACCTCAGCATGGCAATGGTTGAGAAGTTTGCCGACAATCTTGACTGGGAAGAGGTCAGCGGCAACAGTCATGTCATCTGGACAGTCGAGGGCATCAACAAATTTGCCAACCGAATCCATTGGGATGAATTTTCACGTTCATGCCCGGAAAACCTTCTCTCGGAGACAACGCTTCAGAAGTTCGCTTCAAAGTGGGATTGGAAGGCACTCTCCAATCGCGACGACATCTACAATAACTGGCATCTGCTCGAAAAGTTTGCCGACAAGGTAAACTGGGGCGAAGTCATCACCAACTGGCGCATTGAGAAGCCGCTTGAGTTCTTTGCCCGTTTCCAGCAGTACATCCCCATGTCCAAACTTCAGGACTCCCGTTTGTGGAATGCAATGGTCGAAGCGCGCGCCAAGCGTTTGATGCAAGAAGCCATGGGTATTGTTGACTAAGAGTATGTTTACTTTTAACTTTTCTAAATCTAAACATAAGCCAAAAGTAAACATACTCTTAAACAAATCAGGCTGTTTTATAAACTGTGGCACGGTTATTGCAAACATTAAGAGTATGTTTGAATTTAACACGAATATAGAACATCTTTCTATCCCCTCAAAGGTCTTTTCGGGCGATTTTCGTCAAGTTTCATCGGTCACGATGCCCGCATCGCTCCCTCCTCAACTCACGCAAATCTCTCCGAAAAATCCTCTTTGAGTGAACAGAAGTGAAATTAAAACATACTCTTAAAACAAGAAACTTATGAATAAGCGTATTTTTATGACTCCTGTAAGATTCACGTTCCAGAAACCAATAATAGAACGTGACGATGGACAGAACAACAACCCGTGCGTGGCGACGCATTCAAAAGAAACGTGTGTGGCGTAACCGATTACGCCTATTCTTGTGTGTCTTGGCTGTGAAGCATATCGAAGCAGAATCTTGGAAAGATCTCCGAGCGGCTAAATGGTGTCAGGTGTATCGCACTACCGGGCGGCCGTGTAGTTGCGTGATCTGTTCCGGCGAGCGATACAACCGCATTGCCTTCAAGCGAGAGGCAGCGAAAGATATACAAGAGCAGCTTGAGTCAAAATGAGCATCAAACCTGTCAGCGGTGTCTTGTTTCAAACGAGATGCCGCTGCCTGTTTGATTTTAACACGAAGATGTATTTTCTATCCCCTCAGAGGTCTTTTCGGGCGAATTTGGTCAAGTTTCAAGATTATTGAAAAATTGGTATTCGGAAATGATGTTTCTGCTTTGGCAAATAATTTTGCGGGAGGAAAGCGCAGGTGTGTTGTGAGTACCGAAACAAATTGATAACTTTGCGACAGAGTCGCTGCGACAATTTGTCAGACTCACGACATAGCAATTAGCATAGACTAATTACCCGGCTTTAGTAAAATCTGGTAAATTTCACTTTTGAGTTCCGAGTAATAGGTCGAAAGGCAGGTTGCACCCGTTCAGGGCGCCGACCGCTTTCCACTTATTTGAACTCACGGTTTACCAGAGCCGACTAAAGCAGATAAGCGAAAAGGGTGTCGCGCCTTTTTTCATGCGACCGCAGAGCCGAAATGCGTCAACGGAGGCTTAAACTATAAACAAACAGCGGTAATAAAAAGATGATATTCAGCACGCTTCATTCAAAGGATACGAACGAAGATCCTAAGACTTCTTCCATAATAGGAGGATTGTTATTACTCCCGGATCAAATCTTTTATAAGATTGTGAACCGAGCTTGTGCACCGAACACTCTTCCGGCAAATAATGGCTCAATTCTTAGCTTTGAGTTTTGGCCTCATTGGTCAGATGATACCTATAACGCAAATTTTGTAGAGCCGGATGTGATTATACACTGCGAATATCGCGATATAATCATTGAGGCGAAATATAGTGAGACCAGCGGGCAATATCGGGAGCAGTGGGTTAAAGAAATTGTAGCATACAAGAAGCAGTACGGTAACAAAAAAGAGGTTAGTTTCATAGCTCTTGGCGGAAATGATAATTATGACTCTGAGGAAGTAGAAGGCGTTACAGTTTTGAAATGCTCGTGGACTGCATTGCTGATGGCGGTTATTTCAATGAAAAATCAGTTTGAGAGAATATCTTATTCCGATGAGCATGTGGCTCAGACAATAAGAATATTAAAATACATTGAGAAGTCTTTTGAGGCACATAAAGTATATAGTTTGTCAACTCTTGATTATAATGCTCTGACAAGATTTCACTCTTATTCGGATAACCTGTTACTTAAGTTCAAAATATGAATAACGAAAAACAATCAATTAAAAATGCTCTGACAAATGTAAGGGGCGCTTTTCGTACTCTGGCTTCCTATCAGCAAAGCATGCTGTCAGTAGTCAATTACATTAAGAATCGCAGTGGCATTCAAAATGCGCGGATTTACGGAGCCAAAAGATTCTCGAACCCAATACGTACATGTCGGCAGCAAGAGGACTATGATGCGAATCTTAACATATTCAATGATATGTGGAGTTGGGATTTTCTCTATGGCTACATGTTTGAGTATTATCTCGGGGCGCATAAATTAGCAACAAACGACGGTGAGAAGGAAGTGTCAATCTCTATAATTCAGGTTTCTGATGACGGATATATAACCTCACAGCTTGATGACAAAAAACGCGATGATTTAGAGTGTTTTAAAAAGCCTGAGGAATCCAACAGTTGGCTAATCATGTGCGTGGGGTATGGTGATGGGTGGTATTATATTCCACAGATAATGTCACGAGAAACATATTCGCCCACTCCGTGGGCGGAGGTCGCGTTTCAGGCTGCATCCTATGTTATAAATGCACCGGAATCAACCTACATAAACAAGCAGGGTGTTGATGGCTGCGAGTGTCTATTCATGGCTAAAGCAATTCCTATGGAGTCGTGTTTCGATGCGGTTAATATAGATAGCGTTCTTGCTGAATTTAGTAATCAACTGAAGCAGGAATGTGGGTTGGAACTCTTTAAGGCATAGAGGTTTATTGCTTCAAGCCGAGAAAAAGAAAGTTGCTTCAACCAATTGAGGCAACTTTTTTTGAATTTGTTTTTAATCGGAAATTGTATTGCTGATTGAGCGGCTAACTTTGCAGTGTAAAACAAAAGAATGTATGAATTCAAATAAAATCAGAATAAGCAATGTTAAATTGAAAGAATCCATAAAAATGGGCAAACAGTTAGTCTGTAGTGATTTATCTGAGAACTTAAACAGGCTGCAAATAAGGCATATAGGAAAGATATAAAATAAAAACTATGGTAGAACTCCTTTTGAAACGATATCTTTGGCTGATTGACACGTTGAAGCGTGGCGGTGAAATGACATACGATGAAATTGCCGCTCAATGGAGCAAATCTTCTGTTAACGACAATGGCTCGGAGCTGTCTAAACGTACTTTCTACAACCATTGTCAGGCGGTGGGTCGCCATTTCGGCATTGATATAGAGTGTCGCCGCGGGCGAGGGCTAAATCTATACAGCATAGCCAATCCGGAAGCTATTGAGGATAATTCGCTGACCAAATGGGCGCTGGATAGCTTTTCACTTGGCGAACTGCTGATTGGCAATGCTTCTATAGCCGATAAGATTCTTTTGGAGGATATACCGTCCGGACGTGAGTGGCTTGAACCGATACTGAAAGCTCTACAAAACAACAGGCAGATAGAACTCGAATATGAAAATTTCTTCGGAGTTAAGTATGCCGGCTCCGTCAGCCCTCTTTGTGTCAAACTGTTCAAGCGCCGCTGGTATGTGCTTTGCCAGGTGAGAGAAGATAGGAAAAGAATTTTTTCACTTGACAGAGTAAAAAGTCTCAGCGTTACCGACAGTACTTTTCTTTATCCTAAAGACTTTGTTCCGGCAGACTATTTCCGGGATGTATTCGGAATAGTTGCAGGAACAGGCGGTAAGGTTGAAACCATTGTAATCCGCACCTATGCGGAGTTGCCGGGCTATCTCCGCTCTCTACCTATGCATCATAGCCAGCGAGAATTGGATTCAAATGCGGAGTATACCGATTTCTCGCTTCGGTTAAGACCCTCATTCGATTTCATTCAGGAGCTGCTATTGCACCGTGATCAGCTCGAAGTGCTGTCTCCGCAAACACTTCGGGACGAAATTGCCGTAATAATCTCAAATATGAAAAAACACTATGAAGATTCTGACACCGCGAAACAATAAAGATTACTATGATTACCTGACCGGAATTTATGGTGTGGATGAGAAAGTTGTATATGACCGCAGACAGTACACAATTCTCTCCCGTTTGAATCATCCCCTATTTTCATCAGAATTGTTGGAGAAAGATGCTCCCAAGAAAGAAAAGCCTTCCTGGAAATGGAAAAACAAACAGATCCCTGAATATGAAGGCACAAAGTTTGAATGTCTTCTTGAAGTAGGGTTGAAGTGGTTTTTCTTTGATGTGGAACGGTATCTTGATAATGATTCGAGAGTGTGTATTGACTGGAAACTTATCAAGGAAAAAGAAATTTCCAAATGCCAAAGAGTCGGGTCTTCTCCAATTACATTTTTTACATCTTATTGTTCATACGGATATTACAGGAGGAATATCGGATTATCAGAAGATGAACGGTATCATAAGATTGAAGTAGATGACAAGGACACAATTACCAATCCAATATTATCCGGTACTCCAATACCCGCATTCATAAAGGCAGAAGAGATATATATTCTTTTGTCAACGTATATCTCGTCTCTGAACGATATAGAGATTGTCGATACACGCTCAGATATTCAGAAGGCTGAATCAGCCGGATTTGACAGAAAAACCTCATTTCGCAATATCAAATAAGCAATGTCACGTAGTAGAAAAAAGACTCCGGTAACGACTTATGCCGGTCAATCTCAGAAGCAAAGCAAGCGGCAATGCAACAGGCGCTTCCGCAGAATTGTTCATCAACGAATCGGCACTGATTATAATATTCCTAATCATGTCAGAGAGGTGATGGATGTATGGAGTATGCAAGGCGATGGAAAATTCCGGTGGACTCCGGACATGGAGCAATACGAGAAAATGATGAGAAAGAAGTGATTATGGAAGAGATAGAATTATTTGGCAGAATAGTGTGTCCGATTACTTCACCGCAAGGACAGAAGACATATTACGATCATTTGAATTATAGGCGAAGCTGTTGTCAAGACAGCAGCCGTCGTATTATTCCGACCCTGGAAGAGGCAGAGGAATACCGAAATTTGAAAAAAGAGAATCTCTCATGTTTGGGTGACCTTCAAATGCGTAAAAAGTACAGGAAGTTGATGGAGTATGAGCACAACTATGACTGGCGACCGACAAAATCGGGGACACCACATCACATCGGGCTCGTTTCTCCAACAGGAGAGCAGTTACTCCCAAATATTTTTGAGGATGTCTTTACCGAGTTTGACACACAAAATGATGACCTGAAATTTATTCCGGTATCGAATGGGGACGGATGGGCTATAGCTACGCTTGGACCGGCGTCGGTATTGATGACCGAATTTCGATATAGTGCAATTGTACTTGAACGTTGGGAACGAACAAAGTTTTTCGTGCAGGATAAGGAGACGCTTAAATGGGGTGTGCTACGAACGATATGTCAGTCTTCAAACAACAAACCTCGCGATAGAGATTATCTTTATACAATAGGGTCAATTATGCCTTGCATGGCAGACGAAATCTATGAAGATGAGTTTATGGTAGAGGATACAGAAGAAATGCCGTCGCTGTTTTTCATGCTGCAAGCTGGCAATAAAGTCGGGGTGCTGACCGACTTCGGATATTCTAAAATTATATATAACAGATATGAGACAAATAGCGAGGAGTGCTCGTTTCGTTTGATTCGCAACGATAGGAAAAGGGCTTTGAGAGCCAACTGGTGGAGCCCCGATGGAAAAGATAGAGAAATAATTTAAGATGTATGAATAGAATTACTAAAAAAGAATCCGAACTGCCGGCAATGATGTATATCCACGGTTTTCGTTCCGGAGCCAAGGGCTCAAAGCGAGAACAGCTGCAAAAGCATTTTGAAGGAGAGTTTCGCGTAATCTCACCGGAAGTGGACGCTGACCCTGAAAAATCGCTTGCGATTATCAACAATATCATATCCCGAGAGCACCCTCGGTTAATTGCAGGCACTTCTCTTGGTGGATGGATGACTCTTATGTGTGAAAGCAGTGATGCATCTCTTGTGGTTGTCAATCCATGTCTCAACCCTAAAGAAGTATTATCGCAATGGAAGGATGAGGAGCTGGATTACTTCTGTCCACGTCTTGACGGGGTTCAGACATATAGACTTACAGATGAAATTACTCAATAAATACGACCGATATGACGTAATGCAGGCTATTAAAAACAAGCGCGAACGCATTTATGCACTCTGTTCAACGCAGGATGAGCTACTCGGCAGTTCGCACATTGATGTGTTGCAGCCAATTTTGTCTTCATTGCCCTATGTGGTTGCCAGACACTTTACCTTGGCAGGCGATTTCGGACATCGCTGCTCGGGAGACGACATGGAGCATCTTTTCAGTATACTGGACGGGCTTTGTTGCTCACGTTATGGCGCTGTCATTACAACATATAAGGAATTGGAAGAATGGAAGCGAATAATTGGTCTAATTCCGTAGCGGCATTGCATTGAATTATGCGGGCATTATTTATACTATAATTGAATCGTTGTCGGGGAGCTGTTGGTGCATAAGGTAGTTTTGACGGGCGGAAACCGGGGTCGTGTTGGCGTAGCAGTATGCGCAACCGTGCGGGCAGGTGTTGTAAGCGCCGATATCTTTTGACGTGATACAGCCGCAGAGTGAGCGTTGGCCTTTGTCTGTTTTAGAATTGCGTATCAAAGGTTCTAATTCCGGCGATAATCGAACTATCAGCTCCGGGTCTATGCAGCGGTTGTGATTGATTCCATATTCTGACAGGTCAATTTTTTCGGCGCAGGTCGCAAGTTCGAGACCGAGGTTCATATCTGCCAGTCTGCGTGAAAAATCAATCATTTCATCCTCAGACCACTCATGATAGTTAATCCCTGCATCGGAAAGATTTCGACCGACTTTGCGATACGAGGATATATCAGCAAAACTAAACACCAGCTTCTCGACATATCCGTATAATTCACCTGCTATATTGCTGATTTTATGCACTAAATCCTCTGCGGAAATTCTGTCAGTCAGAATCAACGGGTCGAATCGCCAGACAACTGAACCTAAGCCCAATTCGTCAACCAGCCGTTTGAATGTTTCAATTCGTCTGTGCAGAGGAGGAACATTCGGCTCTAATCCCTCGGCATAGTAGTCGTTAAGTGTATATTGGACGTAACATCCAATGCCTTTTTGCTTTAAGATTGGGAGGAACTGCAATAGCTGCGCAGGGTTCTTTGACCAGAATACTATGAATTTGGTGTTGTCAAAAGACACGTATGAATCCTTGCCATTGTAAGGATTGCGCCATCTTACATAACCTTTGTCGAGACGATTGAAAAACCAGGTGCTGTAGAACGCCGGAATGTCGGTGGCACGGCTTGCTGATACAATCAACGGAGTCTGAGCATCGACAATATTTCCGTCATCTAATGTAAGTTTTGTCTTTTCGTTTTTCATGGAGTAAATTTAATATCGAATGAGAGCAACAATATGGCACACGGATGCTAATAAATGCTATATGCTGTAACTGTGGCAAAAAAGCGTGTATAGACTGAATGGAGTCCATCTACCGGCAAAACTTTTATAAAAGTTGAGGTTAACGCAATAAAAACTTGCCGACACACACTATATAATCAGCTAATAAACAGCGAGTTAACCTCTTGAAAGGTACAGATGAAAGATATGCTAAGTCGCTTACTTTCAATGATTTATTGTATGATTGGATTTTGAAAGTGCAATTTGCTTGTAATCAGCGTTTTCGGGCAAATGGTCTGTACCGCTATGTTCTTGTTTCCGAGAGACAAATCCGTAAGGATTCGCGAGTGGGCTTGAAGCGTATGTCGGCGAAGCCGGTGCGCGGTGGCGAAGCCATCAAGACCCACCGCAAAGTTATACAAAATCACAGAAACTACAAAAATAATCATGGTAAAAAATTGTGTTATTCTCCGTAAATCTACGGAGAATGTTTGGTGGTTTAGCTGCAAATGATTAACT
>ERZ777305.563-NODE-563-length-59857-cov-4.450537_pt1 | contig 59857 bp, 66 predicted proteins | sample MGYA00374965_ERZ777305 | MGnify/ENA primary metagenome ERZ777305 (study PRJEB29328, sample SAMD00013331) | mouse gut metagenome | study: EMG produced TPA metagenomics assembly of the Metagenome analysis of fecal microbiota from mouse which was promoted...
CTCCTTCTTTGTCTCATCTTGACACCCTCCTTATCTTTTCATTTTACTTCTTTGTTATAATGGTGTCAAGTTTTATTATACAACATCAAATCAAATTAGGAAATTTTTCATTGCATAATACTAAATCCTGTTTAATTTGTGAAATGCCTAATATATCACTTCCGCCTTTTGCTTGAATAGAAACAATAAATTGATGACCACTCATATCGACACCTATATATTTCATTTGTTTCGACTTGTCCAATTCCTGTTATTATTGTTTGCAAATGGTTTTGAAGAGAATAACAAGTGATGCCAAGGAAAATATCAATTAAGCGATTGTAACGCACAATAGCCAACAATTCCTGTTCATTCATCTGATAAACTATATTCGCATACAATAGAAGGCGTTGCATCGGAAATTTTGGTTGTTGCCAAAATTTTATCTGGTTCAATAAATTCCATATCTTCAGTAAGCAAGAATTCATAAAGTCCGCAACTAACGTTTTTTATGCGCCAATAATAACCATCAGGGGCAGTATTAGAGCCTGTTCACATTAAAACGGCATTTAAAATCATGGCGAAAGAAATAACCGCAATAAAAATAATATCAAGTTTGTCATAGCGGGTAAACACCTTGCGAAAGCGTTTCAAGCAGCGACAATATCCTTCAACTTAATTTCTGCGTTTGTACAGTTCTTTATCGTACTCCCAAGGAGATCAGCGGTTTTTCTTCGGCGGAACCACGGGAATAAATCCGCTGTCCAATGCGGATTGACGCGTTGCTTCATCTTCGTAAGCGCGATCCATAAGCAGCGGATGTTTATCGTGCGAAACTATATTCCCGATCAAATCTCTCCATTCTGGAGCATCATGATTATTTCCTAGAGAAAGATGAAATGCTAACGCAAAATCGACAGACGCGGAAGCCAAATGCATCTTTGTTGTAAGCCCCCTTTTGAGTGTCCGATACTTTGCTCACCGCAAGATTTTCTTGCTCCCGCAGCGTCCGGGTGAACCTTTACGGTTGTGCTGTCAACGCATACGATTTCGGTTCTGATGTCAATTGTACTTTTGTTTTGGAGTTCTTCAAAAAAGTGGCCAATTGTACTTTTTTGACCAACGATTAAATCTGACGTATATCGTATGCCAATCGCCGAATTCCTTTGGCAGTGGCCTCTACTTGCAACCGTTTTCAATTATATACAGAATTGCGCATACATAATTTAATATAGTTGATTTTTTGCGTTGCTTAGGCATTAAATGCTCTATCTTCGCAAATTGTTTTTTTGTTATTTTCATACTTCTATTTTACCTTTTTTATTCGCTTGTCAAGGATTTTTATGTGAACAGGCTCTAGCATCAGAGTGGAGTAAATGATACAAAAACTCGTTGATAGCAGATAATTGAATGCAACGTTCAAAAAGATTCAATCAATATGGGCAGTATGGACAGTTGTAATCGTCAAGATAGTCTAGCTCAATTGAAGTGATATGCTTCTTGGCTTTATTGTAAAGAGCTCTTAAATGTGCTTTCATACCGACAAGCATTCTTACAGTACATTTTCCGTTTCCGTGTTGATTGATAATTTCGATGTCAAACACAATATCCTCAAATTCTTTTATTTCTTGTGTATATGAGCTTGATTCAACAATGCCAACTCCATCTATGCATATATCAAGCAAATATTCTGATTCGTTCTCATTTAAGTTAGAGATATCCTCAATAACAAAATCTGATAATTCATCAAAACCAATCAAAACAGCATTAGTTCCGGGTATCAAAATATCTTGATCATTGATATTCATACACAATAACTTTTTTTCTATAAATTGATTTATTGGCTGTATAAATCCGTTTACATTATTGTGTATTTCTGAAATAATGCTTTCTCGTTTATCAATATCTGCTGCAATAATACCCGCACAGTTGTCGATAAATCTTTTAAGACTTGTCCAATAATAGAATCTATTTTCAGATATCTTTCGTTCTTTTAAATCATTCAACAAATCAGGGTGGAGTTTTTCTCTATCATTTGAGTCAGAAAAATCACGAGTATTGCTTGAAATAAAATGAATATCCTCATACGCATATACTTCTGCTAAGCGAAGGCAGGTTTCCCACACTAAGTAATCACGATAACCGCTGCTACCATCTGACTTAAATGGTCTTTTTCGCTGAAGCGCCCTATTAACAATTTTTTCATGTGAAATTGATGGGTATTCCTCCGGTACGGTCATACCACTCTCGATAATATACATATCTAAAAAATCTCTATACTTTTTACATTCCTCCAAAACTAATATCTCGTTAGGAACATCAATTGTCACAGATACTATTTTATTTACATCTTCAATAGAACGCTGCATTTTTGCATATTGCTCTTTAAGTGTTTCTTGAAACTTATTGCAAACTTCATCCACAACAATTTGCCCAAAAACAATCGATCCAACTTTTTTGATGATGTCAAAGGAAGGACCTTTCATGTAATAATTCGAACACAATATACTACTATCTAAAAAAATCATCATAAAATATAGTCTCCTGTTTTAGTTGACAAAGAATCTAATAAATACTTTTCAAAAATTGAGTCGTATAAAACAAAGAATACGGCGGGATTTAATAAAGCGAATTATCAAATGTAAACCCGACCTTATCTGCTCCTGCTTCAGTAAACGTATTGTAATCTCCGTTTGTATACTCCGCAACTACCTTGCCCCAGAAGCTTTGAGCGGGTAGATTATTAATCTGCTGGGATATTTCCCACCCGCCGCGAAACATATCAAAAATTCTTATGGCAACCGTTCGCCCAATCCCTTTTTGTCTGTATTTTTTCATCACGAAAAACTCAGCTATATTATGAGGATGCGGCAAGCTGTTATATTCACAGCAGGAGCGGATCAAAACAAATCCCGCAAGCTTTTCATCCACCCTAATAAAGAATGGATATCTTCCTTCTTCAATCCAATAATCGTCAATGTAATCATACCCGTAATATCCGTATTCGTTTATGTCATCATCGGAAAACTCGGAAAAATCGTAACTGTATAATTCCATCATTTGAGCAAAAACCGATTTTTGTTCAATTAAAATAGGCTCTAAATTTATGTCCATATATACTCCTTTATAAAAGCGAAATGTTACATATCGATCATATAAAGTTCCTAACGATCACCTTTTTGACGCCAAAAATTGAGCCGCATAAAACAAAGAATACGACAGAGAAAAAACAACCGCCCTAAAACAGGGCAACTTTCAAAACTATAGAAACGATAGCTTTGAAGATGAGATAACAAAATGTTACGGCATATATAAAAAATGAAATCGCTCATCAAGTCCCAATCGGCTTAACAAAACGGTTTGTGTGTGATACGCTGACGAAAAAGATTTTTTCAGTTTTCGCATGAAGAACAATTTAAAGCCATCAAACACTAAATGTGATTAGCTAAGAAATATTCATCATATTATTCAGTTGGGAATTAATCAATTACTTTTTTCTTTGCTTTTGATATTGGAGGCATTCCTCGCATTTGATTTCGCATTCCTGCATCTCAAATATTGCGGGATTCCTCTTTACACCAATATACGGGATTTGTTTCTTGTTGCAAATTCCCATTATTTCTTCTCTATTTTCAGGCGGCATCCGGTTGCCAAGGTATACTTTTGTAATTGGAAAAAACTTCACATTGTAATCTGCCACGTTTTTACTACGCAGAGGCAACAGTAACCGCCATTCATTTTGAAAAGCCCAATCAATACTCTTTCGCAAAACACCATGAGAATATATATCCCATAGAATTTCTTTAGTCATATTTTTGTCTTTTGCCGCAGTAAGCCTCAATGACATATTCGGTCGAACTTTACAGTAAATCATTGGAAATAAATTATAATATATTTCACTATATGTATCATCATTAGGTAAAATGGTATATTCTATACAGAAGCCATTATGACAATTAGCATATGCTCCGCCCCACATCAATTGTGAATATGGTGTTGTGGCAAAGCATGCGGTTCGGAATTTAGTTTTTAACTCGTAAATGTAACTCGTATATTCGTCACCTAATACTTTTGATACAGCAGCTCCGAAATCATGATCACAAGATTGGTACAATTCAATTGTAACCTTTTGTGTAAAAATCTGATTAGATAGTTGTTCAATTTCCGAATCTGGCGTTTTTGTGAACACATTGTCGAGGTTGCCATTGGTGGTATAATATTCCCACATAGTTTTGACAAAAATATCTCCGATTTCTTGTGTTGACTGTTCATTATTAACTAAAATTCCACATCGTTTACAATATTCAATTAAACGAAAGTGCTCATATTCAAAGTAATCAATATTGATATCAGAATCATATACATCATCATATGCAGTTGGAGTCTGAAGAAAAACTGTGTTGTTTTCTAATGCCTGAGTAGAATAATTGACTTCTTTTCCGGTTTCTTTATCTTTAGTTATTGTATTGGGGTAATATCGATAAAGATGTAATGGCATGTTAATTTTTGATCTAAATGAAAATTCGTCATAGCCCATGTTTTGAATTTCATCAAGCTTCATAATGGCTCCATTAACAACGCAATACGAAGATGCCAACTCCGGCGTAAAGTGCTGAATGTCAGCAATCAAATTTGATATATCCATATACACCCCATATACTATTAAAATACCCAAAGCAATCAAAATCAATATGCAACACACTCAAAAAGATAATATCATGGCACATCTCAATATTATGCGGATTATGCATATTTTTGAAGCGTCTATGTGGGTTTAGATTTCGATAAGTGATTCACTTTGACACCAAATAAGTAAATGTTACATATATACATTATAGTATATCGTCACATAAATGTCAAGGCTTTTTGCCAATCAGTTAATTACTTATTTTTCATTTCCTGCACTATCGTAAACTCATCTCTACTAATAATGGCTTCATGATCATTTTCAATGAAGTACATCACCAACTCGCCCTCGTTTTTCTTACGCTTTCCGGTCAGAAAGTCCTCGGTAAAGCTCTTTTGCATAAGCACATCTCCGACATACTTTTCATTAGAGAGAATACGGTCAATTGTAGACGTGCTCCAAACGTCTTTGCCTGTAACGGTTTTGATCCTGTTTTCCTCAAGGTATTTCTTAATTTTACGCACACCCCAACCGTTCAAATACAACTCAAATATCTTTCTGACAATAACAGCTTCGGATTCCACGACCACTAACTTGCCATTTTCATCTTTCTCATATCCCAAGAACCGTGTACAATTAAGGCAGACCTTACCCTCGCGCATTCTCTCACGAATTCCCCACTTGATATTGTCGCTCATGTTCTTGCTTTCTTCCTGTGCAAATCCCGCATAAATTCCCATCATTGTTCGCATCTCCTTATCATAGTTGTTTAAATTTTCTTTTTCAAAATAGACTTTAACGCCTAAATTGAAAAGTTCATATAGTGTTTTTAATGTGTCCAATGTGTTTCTGCCGAAACGGCTTATCGACTTCGTTAGTATCAGGTCTATCTTGCCTTGTTTGCAAGCCTTAAGCATTTTCATAAACTCGGGACGTTTCTTCATCTGTGTTCCGGAAGCACGCTCGGCATAAATTTTCACCAAATGCCAATCCCTATGCTCCGCAATTAGCTTTCCATAATAGGAAACCTGAGTTTCAAGACTCGATTCCTGTTCCTCATGATTTGTGCTGACTCGGCAGTAGGCAGCTACCCTAAATTTGCTCATCAAGATTACCTCCAACAGAAAACCGTCGATTGTTTTTACAACCGACGGTTAGTAAATGTATAAAAACAAAAGCCACATTCTTTGTGCGTTTTGCACTAAAAATGTAGCTTTCAACTTGGTCGAGGCGACGGGATTCGAACCCCCGACCCTCTGGTTCGTAGCTACGGATAAAACTTCTTATATTGTTGCGTGGTTTTTAATATTGGGCTATATAATGCAGTTTATCAATACTGTTTGTTTTGTCTCTTTTAGTGATTTTTAGCCTTTTTTCGTAACTTTGTTGAACAAATGTTGAACAAACTCCCTCAAGATAAGCCGCTCGAATTTAAGATCAAGCGGCTTGTCGGTTATGAGATTTTGCTTTGTTTCTTTGGCGGTTCATCTAATATCACATCGGCAATGCAGTTTGCGGCAGCTTCGTCTGCTTTGCGCATGATATGCCCGTACTTGTCAGTCGTGGTACTGACCTTGCTATGACCTAATCGGCGGCTAATGCTGATACTGTCAACGCCGTTAAAATACAGAACGCTAACCATAGTGTGGCGGAACGCGTGAGGATTGATGTGCGGAAGATCGTAACGCTTGGAGAAGTCGGTGCAGTAACTTGTCAAGCTGGTGGGGTTCATCGGGGAGCCGCTCTCTTGAGTGAACACAAAGCCCGTGTTCTGCCATTTGTCACCATATAGTGCTTGCTGCTCCAGCTGCCAACGCCTATACTCTTTCAAAAGCTCCATAGTCTGGGCGGGCAGCTTTATGTAACGCTGTGAATTAACGGTTTTCGGAGTGTCTTCGTATATCCCCCGATCGGACGTGTACAACAGATTATTGCAGATATAGATCTGATTGTTATTCCAGTCAACATAGTTCCATTTCAAGCCGAGAATTTCCCCGCGCCGCGCTCCGGTTATCAGTAGCAGATGAACAGCCGTTTGCCACTTTATCGGCTCTAGCTCCAGACAGTCACGTATTCGCTTTATATCCTCAACATCAAAGTAATTCGCCTCTTTGGCTATGGCTTTAGGCGGTGTAGCTTTTGTAGCCGGATTGTACGGAATCAGCAGCTCCTTTTCAGCCTGTGCGAAAACAACGGAGATAAAGCGATGATGTTCCAGAATGGTCTTGTTGGAGAGCGGCTGCATATTCTTTTGTACGTCGAACAACACGGCGGTACTCTCGCCCAAAGCCGCCGCGATCGCGTCCGCTTTATCGGTTGCTATGTTTTTGCCGTGTACAGCGTTGGCAAAGGTATTTGTAGCTACTCCCGCTTTTTGAGCAATGTCTTTGTGAGTAACGCCAAGCAGCTTTAATTGAGCGGCTAGTGCCGTGCCGCCGTTCGGTACCGTTTTTGCGACCGCTACTCCGGCACTCTCACGCAAGCCGCATTTAGATAGCTGTGCATACAGTTCATTGAGGTGCTGAGGGCGTATATCGTTCAGCTTTAAGTGTCCGATACCTTGATTTATCCGCTCAGCTAGCTTGCGGTATGAGTAGATCGTGTTATGCTTTACACCGTTACGCTCTTTCAATTGAATGACATATTCGGCATACTCCGCGAATGTCTGCTTATTGTCGAGATTATAGCCCTGCTTACATTGCTCCTCAAACATAACAACAAAACGCTTGAGTTCTTTTTCAATTTGTTTCTCGGTCATTCCCGTTTTCGGCTTGTACGAGGTTATATAGGGTTTCAATTGTTTCCCGTGATTGTCATAACCGCGAAATACGCGTATAGTGTATGAAGTGACCTCGCCCTTTTTATTGCGGCGTGGGGTGATGTTAGCCATTGTTTTCATCTCCTTCTTGCTGTTCGTTGTCATAGTAGTAATAATAAAAGAAGTTATTTTGGCACTTATTGTGGTTTAGTTTTAAATTTTTTATAAATTCCAGTAATTTTAGCAATGTTATGTTTTCAAAGTCTTTATCCGAACTGTTTAATACGATTGGTTTTTTGTCCGCTTCACCCGAACTATCTTCAATCGTCATTTTTACTCGCGTCCTTGAAGAATGCCTGTATGCTGTTAAGAATTTCAAAAAGCTTTTACTCTCAGCAGAACAGAAAAGCGCATTTATTGTGTCAAAAAGTGCATCGGTTGTATCGGCTGATTTTTTATCGTTTTCGCCTTTGAGTTTAATCTTATGAAAAAACTCGATAGTTTCAGGAGCAAGACCGGTATATTTTATTACAGCTGATATGGTGGGTTCAATAGGTCTTGGAGCATTTTCACACAAAAGATAATCTGTAGAAACATTAAAAAACTCCGCAATAATAGGAACTGTTTTAAGAGGCGGACAAGTCTTTCCTAAACACCACTGCCCAACCGATTGCCGTGTGATGCTTTCTCCGCTTTTGCTCTGAACATATTCAGCAAGAGCCTTTTGCGTTTTCCCTTGTTCATCTAATAGAAGCCTCAATTTAGATGAAAAGACGGAGTATTCTTTTTGCGGCTCATTTCTATTTATGTTATTTTCCATTTTAATTTCCTCACATTCTTGAGAAAGTAAAAATTTCTCATAAATTTTTTTAGAAAAAAGCCCTTGACTTTTCTCTTCTTTCGTGGTACAATATTATTGTAGCAAAAAAAACTTTCCCTGTCAAGGGGAAAGAAGAGAAAATTTTACATGGGAGGTGAAATAATGGGTACCAAAAAAATTGATGTTAGCAAGCTCCCAGAGCACGAACGGGCAATTATTGAAGCACGTCGGGCATACAAAAAAGCCTGGCGAGCGGCTAATAAAGATAAGGTGGCAGAGTATGAGCGGAGGTTTTTTGAAAAGAAACTCCAACAGCAAAGCAACAGTTTATAAGCAGAGCCGCCCGACTGTTGGCGCAGTCGAGCGGCTGAAAAGGAAATGCCGCTAAGTTGTTGGCGCAGCTCAGCGGCATTGGAAAGTAATACCCGGTCAGATTATGGGATTACTATGCCCTTTTTATTATAACATTTTTTATTCAAAGAGTCAAGGCTTTTTGAAGAAAGGATAGAGTTTTATGAGAAAGCAGATTAGTTTGCCGTGTTTACGGCGTGTAACATTTATACCTTTAGCTACTCCGTTCGAAACAATAATCAGCTGTTTTACTGGTGACGAGGCAGACGAGGTGTATAATGAGGAATACTTTTGGTATTTAATGAGCAGTGCGGCAAACAGAGAGTCCAACATTGAAATTGGTGCCAGCCCCGAACTTGCTCGCCAGATCAATGCATACTTTGGCCAGCCCGTGGCACATTCTGATATACTGGATTGAGGTGATATGATGGATAATTTACATATTCCGACCATGCGCACTATTGCCGAAACAGCGGAACTGTTTCATTTGCCTATTCATTTTGTTCGGCAGAAGGTGAATGCTGGAGAAGTCGTTGCGGTTCGTGCGGGCAGGAAGTTCCTTGTTAATGTTGAGAAATTTTCCGAGTTTCTTAACGGTGAGCTTTCGCCTATGCCGCTCCGTCTGGCGGAAAAACAAGGCGAAAGTGCCGCATATTCGGCGAAGATAACTCCCATACCGCGCGATCTTTGAAATCTATTTAAAACCCGCTTATTCTTTAAAGCGGGTTTTATACTCGGAGTATTGTGAGCGGCTTACACTCCTAAATTCCGTTTAAATGTTCTGCAAGATTTTTTAATTTAAATTGCTAAACTTAAATATTTTTTTAAAAAATTCGGCGTTATATCGCCGTTGACGGGCTTGTAATGAGTATTGATAACTCTGCCGTTTTTGACTTTCAAGGTAGGTGAAGCAACATTTTGAAACACACATTTATTCGCGAAAAATCTCTCTGCCGAAATAACTGTCGGTATAAAGAGGTTGAATTATTTGAGTACTCGGAGGAGGAAAAAGAGGCAGCGAGAAAACCTCGCCGGAACAGGTTCAGAACTTCTCCGCCCAAGATCAAGGACATGAACGACGAGTATTCCAGGAGATATTTTCGCTGGCTGTTTCACAACAATTTCCGCGCGGGAGATTACATTGTGACACTAACATTCGCCAACCCTACAAACAAAGAGCAGTCTCAAAAGGATTTTGCCAATTATAGAAAACGCTTGAAACGGCTGTATGCTAAGCTCGGGCTTGATTTGAAGTACCTTTATGTTTACGAGGGTAGGAGCAAGGGAACGCGCCCGCACTTTCATGTTGTCATAAACAGCGGTGCGGGTATCAACCGCGATGATATCGAGCGGCTATGGAAACTCGGACTAACGCAGACGAAACTGCTTCAGCCAGATGACGGCGGAGAGCTTTGCGAGGCGCTATGTGAGTACATCTCAAAGGAGTTCAAGAGAGCGCCCAAGTTCGAGCGCTCTTGGAACTGCTCTGCTAATCTGCTCCGCCCGGATACCGTCACCGACGATAATAGTGTATCAAAAAAGCGCATGCGTAAAATACAAGACGCGTCGCGAAATGACGAGATAAAGGAGCTTGTCGAGCGGCTATATATCGGTTGGACATTGGTAAGCAGTTATATCGGCACTAACGAGATCACAGGCAGACCGTTCGCACGGTTTCGGCTGGTACGAAAACAGCAACAGCACAAGCGCTCATCACGACGTGTTGACAACCGCCGAGCTGCTTGCCGCATGTCCGGGACTGAATGTCGGCTTGTGATCTAAGCCGCTCGACGTTTTGCAATCAATTGCAAAATGCCTGTGGAGTATGGTTAGCAAGCCATAGAAAGAACCGTATTCTTTCGGCTCACAGGACTATTTCTGCAAAAATAGTCCTAGTAAGTTACATCTATTCTTCAGAATAGACTGCCTTTTCAAGGTTGCGGTATTACCCCTCGGAGAGCGCAAAGACTTTGGATACGAGCGAGGAACGAGAGAAGTGTCAAAAGTAACTTTGCGTTGTTACCGTCAAGGTGCTGTGTGCTACGGCTGACAGATATATGCAAGGTTTCGCAAAAAAGGTACTGCGACGGGCGGCGGGGTATGCGTGCGGGCTCGCTGACCCCAACTTGCGCGCAGTAACAGGGTGAAAAATGGGGGTATTAAACTAAACTCAAAAGCGAAAAGTCGCTTGACCGTTCCGTGGCTCTTACCAAAGCACGCGAGCGGCTGACAGCGTTAAGATTGCGCTGTATGCGATTTTTGTTATCGCTTACGGTAAACCGCCTAACAGCATTACACGCGAACATGAACGCACTACGGCGCTCGTATCGCACGGCATGCGAAATGAGTGACACTCAATGCAGATGTAGCCGCTCTGATCGCGCACGTTCCTCGCGCGGATATATCCGTGTTATGGCATACAGTTCATGTAGCGCGCTAGCGGTTCATCTAGTGATGATGTTACCGCTTGACTGTTCCGCGGTTCATATCAAAGCACGCGAGCGGCTGACAGCGCTAAGATTGCGCTGTATGCGATTTTTGTTATCGCTTACGGTAAATATCTCCCTACAGCACTACACGCGAATATGAACGCGCTACGGCGCTCGTATAGCACAGTATGCGATATGAGTGATACTCAATGCAGATGTAGCCGCTCTAATCGCGCCGCTGCTCTTACTTGAAGGTACGAGCGGCTAGACGTGCAGCACTCTCGAGGGGGCAGGGGGCTGTTGAGATCTCCGGTGCCTAAGTTCCCGTACAACGGACGTAACCTTTCACGTGCACAAACGAGAAATCAAAGGGGGTATTAACCCCCCGTGCACGATCCTAGCTGCTCGAAACCCCCAATTTAGCTTTGTTAAGCCGTTGTTTGATTTTTTGTGAGGCTTGTTCACGAGAAAAAAACGGTGTTTTTTCGGCTTTTTTTAGACCAAAAACAGGCGTTTTTTGACCGAAAAAGGCTCATTTTTGACCAAAAAAGATGCTTTTTTAACTAAAAATGGCACATTTTACAGTGTTTTAGCAGCGTTTTTGAAGATTTTTAGAGCTATTTCAAAGGTTTTTCGTTCGTTTTGTTATTCATTTTGTGAGAAAAAGCCGCTCGAATGTGTCAAATCGAACGGCTTATGGGATTATGCTATTCAATACCCAATTCTTTCTTTAAAGCCTTAACAAGTACTTCGGAAAGGTCAATCCCTAATTTATCAGCTTTAACTGCAATCCAATACGGCAACTTAACCTCAACGGTTACAAATTCTTCATTCTTCACTTCTGTCATAGAACCACCATAATCACTTAGCACCATTCTGCTCAAGCGGCACAACTGCGAGAGTCTTACCAAGAGAATTCAGCACCTTCAAAACCGTGTCAAGTTGTGGACTTGTAATGCCACGCTCCATTCTGGCGATAACGGGCTGTTTTACGCCGCTCATCTCCTCAAGCTTCTTTTGACTTATGCCGCGCTCATTCCGTGCCTTGATAAGTTCCCCAATAAGAGCAACACGAAGATCACTAGCGGCAATCTCTTCTGGAGTGAAAAGCTCCTTTTCTACTTCTTCCCAGCTCTGACCGATAGCGGGATTGTTTTCAAAATCAATCATACTTAACACCTCTTTTCAAAAGATCGTCGTATTCACGTTTTGCCTTTTCAATTTCGCGAGAGGGAGTTTTCTGTGTTTGCTTCATAAATTGATGAAGCAGAACAAAACCGCCGTCCTTCTGCCAAGCAACAAATAAAATTCTGTCGCGTAATGGACGAAGTTCCCATATATCACCGTCCAAATGCTTTATATAAGGCTCTCCCAATTGCAAGCCGTATATACTTAATGCTTTTACATAATCTCGTATTTTACCAAGCTTTATTCGACTGTCCTTGTCGTTCTGACGCGCCAATTCAAGCAAATATTCTACTAGAGGTTGATTTCCGTTATTGTCCTTGTAGAAATGTATCTTGTACAATATCATTCCCCCTTTATCTATATTATACTCAAAAGTTATTGATTTGTCAAGTACTTTTAAGTTATTTTTGTATGTTTTAGAAAATTATAGCCGCTCCCGAGTGCGAGAGCGGCTAGTGTTATTCTTGGTTGTCCTCTGGTGTATCCTCGACGTATTCCATCAGATCGCCCGGCTGGCACTCCAGAATGTGGCACAGTTTTGCAATAGAACGGTGGTCTAACCCTCCAGTACCGTTTTTTATTGCTGTTAGCGTTCCTTGACCGATAATATTTTCTTTCCTTATGCGATATGAAGTATAGCCCTTTTCGGTCAATAGCGCAAGTAGTTTGTCATACTTAATCGGCATTATATCACCCTCTTTCACACTTCCTATTATATCACAGTTTTAGCACTATTTCAAGTGATAAAATTAACAATATATATCACGGAAGTTTGTGCATATTGTCTATTGAATATCACGGACTTTTGTGCTATAATATAAACAGAGCAAAGGAAAGCGAGGTGAGGAAAATGCCACCGTTCCCGAACGAATACGACCCCGACAACACGGACGCAAAGGAGCTGACCGAATACGCGGCGCAGCTCCTCGACGAAATCAACGAAAGGAAGTAAGCACTATGAACATCAAGTCAAAGGTTATGACGATAGCGAACGCGCTCGTCAAGCAGGGAGTAAGCCGCTCGGCGGCTATGGTTCGCGCGTGGATCACCGTTAAGCTCCGCAGAATGGAAGTGCGGGCGGTAGGTGTAACGCACGGCAACCGTCAGAAGCTGCTGGAGCGGCTGACGCGGTACAGCGCCGAAGATATCACCGTAACGCTCCGGCGCGAGAAGAACAACACACACGACCACAATGCTATTCAGATCGTGGCGGGGGTACGTTCCAAAGGCTCGGCGGTTATCGGCTACATCAACCGCGAATTGGCAGCCGCTCTCGCTCCGCTGCTCGATAAAGGCGCAACGATTGCAAGCCGCTTCAATGTCGTTGTCGGCGGCGAGCGCGGTTACAATTACGGCTTAGCATTGGAAATCACGGTATAAAGAAAGCCCTTGCAACAGCGAATTGCAAAGGCTCTCGGCGAAGATGTGGCAAACCACACTCCCAGCAAGTACAGTTTACCACATTTCGCCGAATTTGTCAAGACAGAAAGGAAAATAATTGTATGAATTTTGAATTTGACCTTGAAAGCGCGGTAAACGTGCTTGATACAGCAAGCGATCTTTTGCTGATATATACGGATTTCTACGAAGCCGAATGTCCGACCGAAGAAAAAATCAAAGACATTTCACCAATGGACGCGCTTGCTTTTACCAGTAGCTATGCAGAACGTTCCCGGACATACTTCTGCTTGATTGATAATGCTCGCGATAAGATACGCACACTTATAACACAGATGAATGAGGCTATAAACGCTTACCTCATTATCCAAAACAACAGCTTATCCGAAAGCAACGCAGCATACAACGAGACTATGGAAAAATACAAGCACCTTGACGAGGATACACAAAGGTTTATTCTTGATATGGTTGAGCGGCTTGGTAAGACAGAGGGGCAAAATGGATATCATTCAAAAAGTAATACACAGTATCAGGAACTCAATAGGCAAAATATTTACGTCTCATCACAAAACGCCCGTCAGAAGTATGTACAATGCTGGCAGCGCAGCGCCAACTAATGAATATGAACATCTCACTCCATTAGAGCAAAGCATTATGTCCGGGTTCGAGCAGCTTAACGAGGCTGAAAAGCTTGATATTTTAATTTTCGCGGCTCAATTAGCAGCAAGTAATAAACAAAACACAAATGAAAAGGTAGGGAAACAAGGTGAACAATGACAATAATCTACAAGAAGATATCTTGCAATTCGCAATGATGTTTGAACAGCTTGATGATGAACATAAAAAGTTTATGCTTGATTTTTTAAGGGCATTAAACGAAGATGAACCCGGCACATGCACGGCGGAAATCATAGAATAGAGCAACATTGTTTATAAGAGCGGTGACAAACCGCTCTTTTCGTGTTTTGCAAGCGATTGCAAAAAAGGTACTGCGACGGATGGCGGGGTATGCGTGCGGGCTCGCTGACCCCAACTTGCGCGCAGTAACAGGGTGAAAAATGGGGGTATTAAACTAAACTCAAAAGCGAAAAGTCGCTTGACCGTTCCGTGGCTCTTACCAAAGCACGCGAGCGGCTGACAGCGTTCACATTGCGCTGCATGCGATTTTTGTTTTCGCTTACGGAAAAACACTATCCGCAAATATGGACGCGCTACGGCGCTCGTATCGTGCCGTATGCGATATGAGCAATACTCAAGTACAGATGTAGCCGCTCCGATCGCACCGCTGATCTCCTATAATCTCCAGAGCACTTGAAATTGTTACTACAACATGGTATAATAAAGAAAAAGCCCCGCACGCGCGGAGCAAAACAAAATATTCCTCAATTCCATTATATCACTCAGTTCGTGCTTTGTCAACCATTCGGGGGTTACTATGGATAATGAGGAACTTGTAACGGCAATTCGGAACGGCGCCGATCGCCAAAACAATATGGAGCAGCTGTATTTGCAGAATAAGGGTATCATGTTAAAGACTGCTCGAAGATACGCGGCATTTGCCGACGTTGACGATCTAATGCAAGAGGCATACTTCGCGCTTGATAATGCTGTGAATACGTATGATATTACGTGCAGTGCAAAATTCACGACACATCTTTCTTACCACTTGAAGGGTGCTTTTTTCCGCTTTGTCGGACAAAACACGGGCGTGCATATGTCCGTGCGGGATTTTGAGCGGCTTACCAAATACAAGCGCATTGCGGCGCATGGGCTTACTGACACGGAGATGTGCGCCGCTCTGAATATCAGTCAACAGCAGCTGTATGTGCTGAGAAGAATGTACTCGGAGATCTCTTGTTTAAGCCTTGATGAGTGCTATGGCAATACGGACGATCAAGAAATGTGCTTGCAGGACATTATCCCGAGTGGTGAGAATGTCGAGGAAAACTGTATTGACAATATAGCCAAGCAGGGAGCCGCCCGGGAACTATGGTGCGAAGTGGAATGTCTTGGCGGTAAGCATGCACAAATAATAAAGGCTCGTTACAAGTACCTGCATACTCGCAGCGTAGCCGCAGAGAATATCGGTGTAAGCTTCAACGAGGCGCGAGTACTCGAGAGAAAAGCGATCGCGGCATTGCGCAAGCGGCGGAAACTCCTTGAGCTGGCTGAAGTGTACGACTGTTTGAATTACCGCGGAACGGGGTTGACAGCGTTCAGATCACTGCAGATGTCCAATGTTGAGTATATCACGCTGAAAAAGCTCGAGGCCGAGGAGCGATTAAAAGACTTGGGGTGAGCGGCTTGCAATCGTGTCTTATCTTTCAATGTCGTTCAGTAGCTTTTTGTAACATTGTTGAACAAAAGTTGAACAAAATCTCTTTTTCGCCTATTAAATTTTAGTAATTCGAATACAAGAAAAGCCGCTCAACCCTATTGGTTAAGCGGCTTCTGTGTGGCACGCCAGGAGGGATTCGAACCCCCGACCCTCTGGTTCGTAGCCAGATACTCTATCCAGCTGAGCTACTGGCGCATACTGTTGCTAGGTATTCCCAACAACAATAATAATTATAGCACTTTTTTAATGATTTGTCAAGAGTTTTTTTAAAAAAATCCAAAAGCAAAACTTATTTCACAAATTCATAAAATTTGCGCAATATCATTTCGAGCTCTATTCGTTTGGGAAAACGCCCTTGATTGTGTCGGGGAGGTCGTTCCATTGGATTTCATCCCACTCCGTGACGCCGCGCATTGGCAGTATCTCCAACTTTAGGAGAGCTCCTTCTCGTAGTTGACGGGAGGTCATAAACTCGACTGTTTTCTTTTTGCCGCTTCTGTTGACGGCGGGAAGAGAGTAGGAATATTTCATGTCATGATCGTCAACGTTTCTGACATTTGAGTTGTCAATGCGTGTGTAGAAGCCATTGTCTCCGACACCCACACCTACAAACACAACAACTGCCAAAGCTACCGTAAGCAGAACAAATACGGTTCCTGTAATAATGATTGCTTTTTTCATAATTTCACCCTTTTTGTAGTTTAATGTAAGTAGTTTTAAGAAAATCTTGTTTCATGTTTTCGTGAAACGCCGTCCCGACATAGCATGACTTTGATTAAGCGACGTCATGCTGCTGCCATCACCTCCTCGGCGCGGGCGGCTGTGATCACACCATTGCGCTCCATGCTGTCGAGCACCATTCCAAGACGCTGACGAGCAAGCTCGGGCGACTCGTCGGGGGAGTACGCCGAGGGCGCGTTCGGCAGTCCCGCGAGCATGGCGCACTCATGCTCGGAAAGCTCCGAGGGCGCTTTGCCAAAGTAACCGCGAGAGGCGGCAGTGATGCCGTAGTAGTCGCTGCCAAAGTAGATAGTGTTCACATATAGCTCGAATATCTCGTCCTTTGACAGCGTATGCTCCAGCTCAAATGCCGCAAAGACCTCAGCGAACTTACGCTCGATCTTCTTCTCCTGCGTAAACCAGAGGTTTTTGGCTAGCTGTTGAGTGATCGTAGAGCCGCCCTGCTCAAACGACAGCGATTTGATATCGTACAGCAGCGCCCGCGCTATCGACTTCAGGTTGATACCGTTGTGCGTGCGGAACTTCCTGTCCTCGACCGAGATGACCGCGTCTATGTAGAAATCGGGCAGCTCGGATATTCTCGCGAAGCCGTCCGCCGACTGCAATTGCGTAACAAGAGCGTCGATAGGGTGCTCGGATTTGGCATTGTTCCACATTATCGCGCCTTTTATCGCGAAAAACGCGATCACCGCCACGCAAAGAGCCGCAACAATACCGGCAATACTAAAAATCGTTCTTATAATTTTCTTTTTTGTTTTCATGATTACCCCTCGCGATCAGTCCCGCTGCCTTGCCGCCCATTCTCGAAACGAACCATATGATAACGAATACGATCGCGGCGGGAATTGCGGCAAGCGCGAGTATTATGCCGAATGTTTTGTGTGTAGCCCTTTCAAGTTTTTGCTTCATTACTGAGCCCTCCCGTATAATGTTTAATTTTGTTATTTATAAATTTCGCATGTTTTTGCGAATTTCAGACCGTAGTTTTTGAACAGCGGCTCGTCTTTAAATCTTCCGAGCGCATTTTCGTTCTTGAATTTGATATATCCGTCAACGCCTGTCGCAATAAGGCTTTCGCTTTCAAACGATGTCATGTTCTCCGTCGTACATACATAAAACACAGGCGCGTCGTCAAATACCGGCAACGCCGTTATACCAGAATCCGTCCTCGGGAACGTTCTTGTAAACGCCGCCGGATTTCCAATCGTCCAGTATATCCGTGCCATAATACTCGGTTTCAGCAAGCATTACGCCGTCCTCGCGCTGAGCCGCTTTGTACCAATTAAACATATCCGCGCGGAACTTGTCGAAATCTCCCTCAAAGAAAAACTCTTTAAGCGCGTGATATTCGGGAACATCCACTCTGTTCAGCAGTATCGCCGCAAGCAATCCCGCCGCGATAAAGACTGTTCCGGCAAATGCCGCAAGGATCACTTTTGCTTTCATGATCCACCTACTTCCCATTACCGCTGACTATACCCAGATAACTGCGCGAGGTGATCTTGTAAAACAGCACATACATCAGCGCGAACACCACAAAGCTGCCGACAGTCATTATCGCGAACAATCCCGTATCTGTCATATCGAACAGCCGCAGCATCCGCGAAAGTATCGGAAACGCGAACGCCATGTGCATACCCGCCGCCGCAAGCGGAAGAAAGAATACCGTAAGCACCTGAGAGTTTATCGCGGACTTGACCTCGCTGCGGCTCATTCCCACCTTTTGCAGTATCTCAAACCTCGCCGCGTCCTCAAAGCCCTCGCTTATCTGCTTATAGTACATTATCAGCGCCGCCGAGAGGATAAATACGCCGCCCATCAAAATGCCGAGGAAGAACAGTCCGCTGTAAATGCCGTAGTAGCTGTCACGAAGTGTCGCACGCGTGTCGATATCTATAGATACATCGTATTCCTGCGATATCACACCCGTGACGTCATATGTGTTGAGCATATCGCAGACGCGCTGTATTTCAAGCAGATCGCTCTCGCTGTCGGAAATATTGAAGTTATATGTTATATAAAGAGAGCGCCCGACCGACGACAGCTGATATTGGAAAATATCGTTCAGCACCGAAATGTCCTTGACGAAGAAGTATACGGGCACTTCAATTGTCGAGTATAGCTCCTCCTCGTCAAACTTCAGTTTCTGATCTATCGGGATAATGTTGAATTCTCCGACGTCGCCGATAGTGATCTTGCCCATATGCTTGACGTGATCGGTCAGCGGCTCGTATACCGCGATATCCCTCTCGCCAAGTGTAATGCCAAGCTCACCTACCTCGTCGAATTCCCCGATAAGATAGAAGTTTCCAGAGACATAATAATTCGATTCCTCGGTATCTCCGTCGGGGTCTGGAAGCGGTACGCCCATATGATTGCGCAGCATATCGGTGCCCAATCCCAGACGGTGCTGTATATACTCGTCGTGCGGAGCACTCGGAAATCCGTAGTCCTTGACGGCTTTATTTATCGTCTCATAGAGTTTATCAAAGTCTTTAACGTCCTCATGAATGTAAGAGGTCGTCATTATGTCATATGGGTACTTCCGCTCAACAAAGCCGTTGACGCCGATAAACAATGAGGTTGTAGACGAGATAGTAACTAATACCATAGTTGCCAGAATGCAGATAGAAGCCAGTCCCGCGCCGTTTCTTCGCATACGGTAAGCCATTTGCGAAATTGAAACAAAGTGATTGGTTTTATAGTAATATTTCTTGTTTTTTTGCAGTATCCTGCACATTACCACGCTGCCCGCTATAAACAGCAGATATGTCGCGATGATGACCATTATTACCGCGAACATAAACGCTACCAGAGCCACGTCGGGACGCTCGATCGTCACCGCCATATAGTAGGCGATTCCGAGCAGTATCAGTCCGATGACCGCTCCCGGGATATTTGTACGCGGAGGGCGTTCGCCCGTGTTCTCGGAGTGGAGCAGCTCAACGGGACGCGAGAAGAAAAGCTGACGCAGCGAGTTCATAAGTATCGCTGCGAACACGATAGCGAACCAGATCACCGCTCCGATTATCGACGGGATATCCACCGTGAACGTATACACCAGCTGCTCGGCAAGCATCCGAGTAGCCAGCAGCTCCGCGAGCTTGGAAAACAGTATTCCGAACCCCAGCCCCGCGACTATTGAGACTGCGTACATCAGCAGCGTCTCCCATATCAGTATCCGCGCTATCTGTAATTTTCCGAGCCCGAGGATATTGTACAATCCGAATTCGCGTTTGCGCCTTTTAATAAGGAAGGAGTTGGTATAGAACAGGAATATAGCCGAGAATATCGCCATTACGATAATACCGATAGCAAGTATCTGGCTCATTCCGGCACCGCCCCTCATTTCCGAGAGCAGAGGATTTCCCGCGAGAAAGCCGATGATATAGAAGATCATGACCATAAGCGACGAGGTGAGGATATACGGCGCGTATGCTCTGCCGTTCTTCTTTATCCCGACAAACGCGAGCCGCGAGTAGAGGGTAGTCATACCGCCTCACCTCCCGAAGCCATTACCGTAAGAGCGTCCGAAATTTTACGGTACATCTGATCGGCAGTGCCGTTTCCGCGGTATATCTGGTGGAACACCGTGCCGTCTCGGATAAACAGTACTCTTCTCGCGTGTGACGCGGCTTTTACCGAGTGTGTTACCATAAGGATAGTCTGTCCCCGCGCGTTAATGCCGCCGAACAGCTTTAAAAGCTCATCGCTTGCCTTGGAGTCGAGCGCGCCCGTAGGCTCGTCGGCAAGGAGTATCTTTGGGGCGGTGATGATAGCTCGCGCAACCGCGGTACGCTGCTTCTGACCGCCCGAGATCTCATATGGGAACTTCGTTAGAAGTGCGGAGATACCGAGCGCATTTGCGGTGGGTATGAGCGTCTCTTCCATATCGCGGTACTTCATTCCGCGCAGCACAAGCGGCAGCAGTATATTATCCTTGACAGAGAATGTGTCGAGCAGATTGAAATCCTGGAACACAAACCCCAGATTATCGCGCCGAAATGCCGACATCTCCCCTTCTCTTATCTTCGTGAGGTCGTTGCCGTCGAGGATAACGCTGCCCGCGGTAGGTCTGTCAAGCGCGGCGAGTATATTCAGCAGTGTGGTCTTGCCTGAACCGCTCTCGCCCATTATCGCGATAAACTCACCCTCCTCCGCAGAGAACGAGACATTTTTTAGCGCTTCGACCTTGTTTCCACCGAAACGCTGTACATAGGTCTTTTTAATATTGTTGACTTCAAGCAGTGCCATAATATTGTAAAACTCCTTATTTAAATAGGAGAGCAGAGGAGGGCGGTTTTTAGGATAATGTGCTGTGTATGCGGCTTAGGTTTTATGCACCCTCCGTTCTGTTCTCTGTTTACTATTATAGCACAGTCAAAAATAATTCGCTATTGATTTATCTTACATTTTTCTTACATTTTTGTAAGATTGGGCGTGGGAACTTATGTTCTGTATTCATTATAACACAGTTAAGCTTTTTGGCAAACATTATGTAGGATAAATCGGAATTTATGCTAGCAAGGTGTTGCTCAAGTCGCGGATCGCTTTTTTCTGCCATCGGCGGAAAAAAGTGATTTATCGGTGATTTTGCCAACAATAATTTACTTTATAACCTTTTCGTAATATTGCCCAAAAAACAAACAAAAAATTTGTACAAAACACCGCCCTTGTAAGCTGGCAAAAATGTGTTATAATTAACTCATAAGCAAAAACAAATCAGCCTTGCACGGCTGTAAATTTAATACGGAGGTCACAATTATGAACTACGGTCATTTCGACGAACAAAACAAGGAGTACGTTATCACGCGTCCCGATACGCCCTCAGCTTGGGCGAACTACCTCGGCTCGCCAGAGTATGGCGCTATCATCTCAAATAACGCTGGCGGTTACAGCTTCGAGAAGAGCGGTGCCAACGGGCGTATTATCCGTTACCGCTTCAACGGCGTTGCCAACGATCAGCCGGGACGTTACATCTACATCAAGGACAACGAGAGCGGCGAATACTGGAGCGGCTCGTGGTCTCCCGTCTGCAAGCCCCTCGACGAGTACAAGAGCGAATGCCGCCATGGCACCGCGTATACCATCATCTCCTCGGAGTACAAGAAGATCAAGTCCGAGGTATCTTACTACGTTCCGCAGGGTCAGACCTACGAGGTATGGGCGGCTAAGATCACAAACACCGACAGCAAACCCCGCAAGCTTTCCGTTACGGGCTACTGTGAATTTGTAAACGATAACAACTACGAGCAGGACCAGGTAAACCTCCAGTATACCCTGTTCATCACGCATACCTATTTTAAGGGCAACTTCGTGCTCCAGCGGCAGAACGAGCTTCAAGGCGGCAATTCGCGTTTTCTCGGAGTGGCTAAGGCTGACGTTTCCGCATATTGCGGCGACCGCGACGCATTCGTTGGTTCGTACAGAGGCTACGCTAACCCCAAGGGCATTGAAGAGGGGCTGAAAGGCGATCTCAACTACTGCGGCAACTCCTGCGGTGCGCTCCAGAGCGATATCGTTCTACAGCCCGGCGAGACCAAGGAGCTGACCTACATTCTCGGTCAGAAGGACGAGAACACCGCAAAGGAGCTTATCTCGAAATACGAAAAGGACGGCGTTGTTGAAAAGGAGCTTGACGATCTGAAAAACTACTGGCACGGTAAGCTTGACAATCTCCAGGTCAACACTCCCGATCCCAACTTCAACAATATGGTTAACACTTGGAACGCGTACAACTGCTTTATTACGTTTATCTGGTCGCGTGCGGCTTCGTTCCAGTACTGCGGTCTGAGAAACGGTTTCGGTTATCGCGACACCGTTCAGGATATTCAGGGAATTATTCACCTCGCGCCGGAAATGGCTAAGGAGCAGATAGTGTTTATGCTGTCCGCTCAGGTTACGAACGGCGCAGGTCTGCCGCTCGTTAAGTACACTCACAACGCGGGTCACGAAAATACTCCCGACGATCCCGAATACGTTAAGGAAACGGGGCACCCGTCCTACCGCGCAGACGACGCGCTTTGGCTGTTCCCGACCGTAGCGAAGTACGTCGGCGAAAGCGGCAACACCGCGTTCCTCGATGAGGAGATCTTCTACGCGAACGACGGCGAAAAGGGGACGGTTTACGACCACCTCAAGAGAGCTATCTCGTTCTCGATGAACAACCTCGGCAACCACGGAATGCCCGCGGGTCTGCATGCCGACTGGAACGACTGTCTGCGTCTCGGCAAAAAGGGCGAATCTACGTTTGTAGCGTTTCAGCTCGTTTACGCTATCAAGATACTTCGCGGCTACGCAGTCGAGAAGAACGATACCGAGTATGTGAAGTACCTTGACGATATAAACGCAAAGCTCACCGATATCCTCAATGCCTGCTGGAATGAGGACAGATTTATTCGCGGATACAAGGAGGACGGCGAGATCATTGGCAAACGCACCGATCCCGAGGCTTCCATGTGGCTCAACCCGCAGTCTTGGGCAGTCATCTCCGGCTTTGCTACAAAGGAGCAGGCCGAGGCGGCGCTCAACAGCGTTGAGCGTGAATTGAACACACCCTACGGCGCAATGGTAATGTATCCGCCCTATGACAAGCATGCGTTTGACGGAGCGCTTATGCACTGCTTTAATAAGTGCATCAAAGAGAACGGCGGTATCTTCTCGCAGCCACAGGGCTGGCTTATCCTTGCCGAAGCTAAGCTCGGGCGCGGCGATATGGCGTACAAGTACTGGACTGAAGCAGCTCCCGCGACATACAACGACGTTGCCGAAAAGCGCGAGTTGGAGCCGTATGTTTACGGTCAGTTCGTTGACGGAAAGGACAGCCCGTTTGCGGGCAAGGCGCACGTTCATTGGCTGACAGGTACGGCGTCCACCGTTATGGTGGGCACGACCGAGGGTATTCTCGGACTGAACCCGAACACAAAGGGTCTGGTTATTGATCCGTCTATCCCGTCGGCATGGAAGGAGTTCACGATGAAGAAAAACTTCCGCGGTCATCGGCTGAACATTACGGTCAAGAACCCCAATGGCTCGCAGCACGGCGTTAAGTCCGTAACGGTAAACGGTGAGAAGCTCCCCGAAAACCTCATCACAGAGAGTGTTCTCAAGGACGTGAACGAAGTAATTATTGAGATGTAATTTATAGATGATGGAATAAAAAAGCACCTGTGAAGACAATACCTGATATAATCTGATATAATCCCCATAGAACAGACAGTTGAAAAAACAAAAAAGTCTGAACTATGGGGGTATTTTTTATAAAATTAACATATTTGCAGCGATTTGAAGCGGCGTTAAAGTATAAAGCTGAGAAGGAGCTGCTTTATAATTGCTTTCGTTTCTTGCTCCTGTCGGCAATCGCATCCTCTCAGTTCCCTCAATTTTTTTTAGGAATGTGTTCTCCATTTCCCATTCCTTTATTTTTGTTTCAAGCATTTTATTTTCAGCACGAAGTTTTTCTTTGTTTGTCATTTCGCTTCTCGGCTTTGTTCTGCCTCGATTGTCGGCAAGACCGTCTATACCGTTTACAGCTATTTGGCGCAAGCTGGAAAGCTCCGAACAGGACAAGCAGGGCGCTGAGCACTGGGTAAAGCTAATATGAAAGTATACCGACCTTACGAAACTTACCGCACCGCTTCTGAATGAGTTGATTGATAAAATAGTCGTTCATGAGGGAGTCAAGGATGACAGCGGAAACAGAACACAAGATGTTGACGTTTAATACAGATTCGTGGGAATGATCGATTGACCGTACACATTATGCCCTATCGGGCGAAGAACAAGCGAGAGCATTGCTGCGGAAAAACTGCCGAATTTGAAGCGTTGGAAACGGCAGAACCATTTAATAGCAGAGGTTGATTAGCAGCGGGACTTTATTAAATCACCGCAGTTCAGCTTTCATTATTATCCATACTCGGGAATAAAAGTTGTTGACATATTTTTAAATTGTGCTATAATATAAGAAGAATGAAAATCTTAGAAAATCTTGTTGATGGAGCGTAATATTATGGAAGAACTTATAGAACAATATCATATCGCCAAAAAATGGCGAAAAGAAATGTTTTTTGCGATGATCGCAATGTTGGCGCTTATGGTCGTGATCTTCGCTGTCGGATTTGTCATCAGCGAGCTTTTACCGCTGTTTCTGATATTCGGAGGAGTAGTGGGTGCGCTTGGCGTTCTAGTAAATATCCTATCGGCGAATACGTTAAAAAAGGCGGCAAAAATAATTGGAGACTATCTAACGTCTCAGGGGAAGACCGAAGAGGAAATAAACACCATTCTGGAGGGCTCAGAAAAATGACGGGCAGAAAATTCTGGCAGATACTGAAAAAATTTGATTGGGATAACGCGAGTGATGATGACGAAGTAATGCAGCCTGCTCTTGATTATCTGGCGTCGCTGGAGGACGAGGAGATATTCGCGTTTGAGGAGCTGATGGCGGAGCACTTGTATGCGCTCGATACCCGCGAGCTCACCGAAAAGCTGTACGCCGAGGACGAATATATATCCGACGATATGTTCCTGTATCAGCGCTGCGTTGCGCTTATAAACGGTCAGAGCTACTATAACGGAATATTGAACGGAAAAATTCAGCCCGGTCCCGATCTTGAATTCGAGGCGATACTGTATCTTCCAAGCCGCGCGTGGGCGAAAAAGCATAACGCCGATCCCGACGATTATCCTTATATTACCAAGACAAGCTATGAGACGGGCAGCAACGCGGAGAAGTGGAAAAAATGACTAAAGACGCATATATCGAATTCTGTAAAAATTTGGTGGGAGCGGACACCGATCGACCCTTCAACGAGGATTTTGAGTCAACCGTCGCGCGACATTTCGATACCAAAAAATGGTTTGCGCTGGTTATGGAATATCAGGGAAAAACCGTGGTAAACTTAAAGTGTGATCCAATGGAATCGGATTTTTTAAGGAGCGTTTTTAAGGGAGTTATTCCCGCGTACCATATGAACAAAGTACATTGGAATACGGTTTTTCTTGAATCAGACGTTCCCGATAAGGAAATCGAGCGCATGACGCTGACCAGCTTTGCGCTTACGGATAAAAAGAAACGAATGCCGAAAAAATCGTCAAAAAGGTCTCCCAAAAATCCCCTCTAATAAACGATTTTCCTTTGTGAATACTATGTTTGCGCGGAGCTTTCCGCGTAATTCAGAACAAAGGAGAACACACTATGATAAAGAGAATTTCTGCAGCTGCGGCGGCTGCGGTGTGCTTTGCAGCGCTTTCGTCCGCGGCTTCGGCAAGAGGCGTGGGTTCGGCGATAGGCGGCGCGGTAAATGGCGCAGTCAACGCAGGTGAGGATATAGTAAACGGTGCGGCTAACGCGGGACGTGATATTGTAAACGGCATTACCGGCAGAACCGGCAACGATAACACGACTGGCAGCGACACCTCGGGCGATACTACAACAAGCGGCGATAATACGACCGGCGGTACCACCGACAGTACGACCACGGACAGCACCACGCCGGACAATTCTACCACCGACAGCACTTCTTCGGATATAACAAGCAGCGAAAACTCAAGCGACAATTCAAGCAACATCTCGAGTGATTCTAACAGTAACACATCAGGCAACATTTCCGGCGGCACAAACAGCGGAAACGCAAACAACCCGACTACGGGTGTTTCGTTCGGTTTCGCGGCTGCGGCAGCAGTAATGGCGGCGCTTGGCGTTACTATCACTGCGGTTCGCAGAGACGACTAAAAGATCATTCTGCGCTCTTGATGACGGAAACGCTGTTGAGAGCGCATTAAAAAAACGGCGGATATTTATTATCTGCTATTTTTGCAGCAATCGGATATACAGGCGGGATTTTCCTGTCGAAATATGCCGTTTTGTTATACAGCAGAAATAAGGGAGAGATCCCGACATATTGATGAGACGGCTAAAACTTTCCATAAGGTTTAGTTTGATCATCAATATTTTATAGGAGGAAAATATTATGAAGTTAGAAAAAATTCTGACAGCGCTTATCGCATGTGCGTGCGCTATGACTGCTGTCACGGTATCGGCGTTCGCTACTTCAGATGACAGCGGCTCCGACGCGGGTACCTCCGCGGACGGCTCCGTTTCCGACAGCAGCGACAGCGACAACAGCGATCTCGTTGACGATGAGAAACCTGCATATGTGTACACCTGGCAGGTACCCGCGTCGGAAAACGCCGACTCGGGCTGGGTATCCCAGAACATTACCCAGACAGACCTTATCGGAACTATCAAGCCTGCCGACATTGATGCGATTGTCATCAAGGGAGCTGACGCTGACGACGAAATCGGTGCGGGCTTCAACACCACGCTTTCCGGCACAAAGGCAGAGGGCTATTACCAGACCAACGACGATGACGAAAACTGGCCGTCCAACACCGTAACTATAAAGGGCAGCGCGGTCGATTGGGATAACTACTATTTCCAGCTTTTCTCCAACCGCGGAGAAGCAACTACCGTCACCGTATCGGTCTACACGAGTGCGGACGACAACAGCGACAGTAACAGCACTCCGTCCGACAGCGAAAGCGACAGCAACACAAGCAGCGATAGCGTAAGTGACAGCAACAGCGGCGGCCTCGTTTCGGACAGCAACACTTCGAACAGCGGTTCGAACACCAACAAGAACCCGGGCACGGGCGTTGCAATGACTTTTGTTCCTGCAATTATTGCGGGCGCGGTAGTTATCGCGGCTAAGAAGAGAAAGTAACCGCTTTTTCGTCGCGTTCTCCGTTCTTTACGGAGAGCGCGGTTACATATCAAATTCACAGATTTGCCAAAACTTGAGTGTTAATATTTATCACCTGTTGTGCAAAGTGCTAAAAAGTTATTCCCGAAGTCATGCAAAAGCAGTGCAAAATCACACTTGAAAAAAATGTCGGAATATAGTAAAATATACTATGGGGAAAGGATCAAGCTTGTAGGGGAATTGCAGCTTTGATCCATAAAAACAGCAATTTTGGATCTGGAGGATTTGGAATGAAATTGAAAACTGTTTTGGCGGCGCTTGCTGCGGTTGCCACTGTTTCAGCTGTGTCCGTGTGCGGATTTGCAGCTACCGAGAGCGGAGAGATGACTCCCGCGCCCGAGGCTGCGGAAACAACGGGCAATAACCCCGACACAGGTGTTGAAGGCGTTGCTGCTTTTGCGGGCGCTATCGCGCTTTCGGGTGCGGCTATCGTTATCTCGCGCAAGAGAGACTGATAGTATTACAGACTAATGGACCGCTTGGCGTTTGCTGTGCGGTTCATTCTGTAACGGTCTATTTTTGTTAAAGTTTTTATAGCATTGTAGTAACATCAAATGACAAACAACTTCATTAACCGGGTCAAGGCGGTATTGGTTCTGATCGCCGCTGCCAACAACGATATGACAGCAGCATCGTCAAGCGTTGCCGTTATCGAAGACCAGATTGCGAAAAGGCACGAAGGGAACGAACGTCTGACCGCCGAAAATCGGGAAAATCTGAAGCGTTTCGCAAAACTCGCACGCGCACTGGATATGAGCGACGTTTCCAATAAAATGCCGATGCTGAACGGTTCGTCGGGATGGTCTCCGGTGTTCCACCTGTATTTTGAGGTGCGCGAAAACGGCATTCCCGTTGATCTGTTCGGATATGTATAAATAAAACCGCGACAGTATCAATCGGACTGCTGCGGTTTTATTTTTTATTTGTATTTACGAAACGCTTGGAAATCTGTATAAACTTAATCCTACAGCATAGTGCAGTTTATAAGATATGCGGGTTTGCCTTCCCAATGCACCTCTGTTGCCTGAACGCGAACCTTTTTGTTCAGCACGGGGCTGGTCATTTCGATCGGGCTGCTTTTTCCTGTTTTTAGCAGCTCGTGAATCGGGCATTTCGGGAACATCTTGTCGCCGCATATCGCTGCGCTGCACTCCATCCCGAGTTTGCCCGCGCCGATAACGCTCTCGGTAAGTTTGTTGAGGTAGAGCAGTTTATGCGTTTCCGCGTCGACGATATACAATGTTTGCGGATAGTTGTCGAGAATGGATTTCAGAGAGTTTGCGTAGTTGTCCGACTGCTTTCGCGAACGCGCTTTCATCAGGAATATCGACAGTACCTTCGATAGGAACACCAGCGAATCTATCTGCTCCTGTGTCCAGAAACGGTTGCTCCTGCATTCATCAAAGCCCACAAATCCCTTGAATTTTCCGTCGTCGACAATGGAGCACTGGAGCATGGACTTTATTCCCTGTTCGGCGAGCATTTTATATTGTATCTCGCTAAGCTTACTTATGTCATGGCAGTAGAAAATGCCGTCATCGTTCATATTATCGCGGTAATTTCCGCCGAGATCCTTCTCATAGGAGACCATTCTCAGATTGTCTATCTCGGGCTCAACTCCCTCATTGCACCACTCGAACGTATTGCAGCAGTACTGCCCGTCCTCGGTGTCCTCAAAGATGTACATACGGCTAACGTCGTAAGTCTTTCCGACGAACTCCAACATCTGGTTTATGCCTTTGTCTATGTTGACGCTTGTGTATAATGCGCTGAAAATGCGCATCATCACAGACGCTGCTCCCTCGGGATTACTGCTAAGTACAACATTCGACCTGCCCTGCTTTACAGCCTCCTCGGTACGGTAGGTGCCCTCCTGCATTGAATATTGATCAAACAGCACAACGCAGTTTTTACCGTGATTTTTCGCCTGATAGAGAGCGCTGTCGGCTTGCTTGAGGATCTGACGGTAGCTGCGGTTGTCGGGATTTACCGCCGCTACGCCCACGCTGCTCTTTACGCCGCCCTCCATGGGCACTTCGATCTCCTTGACCCGCTGTAATATCTGCTCGCCCTTTTTCTCGGCAAGCGCAGCGGTGGCGTGCGGCATAAACACGAAGAACTCATCTCCGCCGTAACGCCCGACGATATCGGTATCGCGAAACGTGCTCTTTACCGTAGTAGCAAACTTCTTAAGGAATTCGTCGCCGAACATATGCCCCAGACTGTCGTTTATGCTTTTGAAGTCGTCAACGTCTATCATCAGCAGCGCACCGCCCGTGCTGCGCTCCAGCTCCGCCTTTATAAGCTCTTCGGTGGTAGCCTTGTTATATATGTTGATACACAGCGAATCGTACATCGCTTTTGCCTGTATGCTTTCAAGACGTGCCATTTCATCGTCAACGTCCTCAATCTTGCCGATTATTTCAAATACGCTGCCCTCCGTGTCGCATACGCTCTTAAAAAACGCTTTATAGCGCCTGGGATATCCGTCAACGTCGATCTTTACGGGTATCTCCTGAGAGCCCGCCTTTTCGCTGAGCGACTTCAACAACGATACGAACCCAAGACGGAAGCTTGGCTGAATAAGCGTGAAGCGGTCGGGGTCTTCGCCGATATGTTCAACAGTGACAAATTCGTTACCGCTGTTGTAGCTGTGGCGAAGATAAGACAGTACGTCCTTTTCGGGGTCGTAATTGAAAACTATCGTGCCCGTTTCCTCAAGCAGCACCTGATACATCTGCTCCTGTACCGCGGAGCGGCGCTGGTTTTCTATACGCTCGGTGATGTCGGAGACCGCGGCATACATCAGCGTTTCGCCGTCCTCTTTGAGAACGCGGTAGCTGACGTTCATCCAGAAACGCGTTCCGTCGCCGCGTGAGCTGTCTAACGTGTAATCGCCCTCTGCACCCTCTTTAAACGGAACGTTTCTGAGAAATCCGCGGGTTGTCTTAACAGCCATATCAAAATCATCATCCGAAATACGGAATATCGAATAAATATTGTCGCTGAGATACACGGGAGATATCTCACCGTTATACATACGGAAAACGCCAACTCCGAGCGGGATATGTCGCACCGTTCTGCGGAGGAGCTCGTCGGCCTTTTCCGCCTTCATTCTCGCGGTGACTTCATCATGTACCAGATTTATCGTGCATAGCGACTTGATAACGTTCCCATTTTTAGCGCGGGTGAGCGTTATCGTCAATCTGCACCATTTGAAGCTGCCGTCCGCCATTTTCAAACGGATTATAACGGATTCCGATCTGTCGGACGCGTATAGTCTTTCAAGAAATTCCGAAAATAATCCCTTGTCGTCGGGATATACTATGGGTGCTTTGCGGAACTCGTTGGAATTCAAAAATACGTTTTCGCTGAGACTTGCCGCCCAATACTCCTTAATAGACGGTGAACAGAAGGTACGCCCCGTAATGTGGTCGGATTCGATGACGGTGGTGTGGGTCTGCTCGGCAACGAGCTTATACAGACGATCGGTCTCTGCGACTTGCGCGGAGGTGAGCGAGTTGTCAAAGCGCGCCTTGTCACGGCTGAACAGCATACAGGTATCGTTGCCCGAGCGGACCATTACCATACCGAACACATGATAGTCTCCGAACGCGTCAAGTATACGTATCTCACCGTAGAAATCGGTGAAATCGGGATTGGAGGAGGGGGCGCTGTATACCTCTTGCAGGAGCTCTCTGTCGTCTGGGTGGATATATTTTTCAGCCCATTTGGTCGTTACGTAGTCAAGCGGGATAGGCTTTGCGCCCGCCGCTCTTTCGGGAAGTCTGCGACTGGATATCAGCCTTGTGGTCATGCTGCGGTAATCCAGTTCGAAAACCTCGTCGTAAAGACCCGCGAATGCGTTAGCCATGCGCTCCGCAATACGGTTTTTCGCCAACGCGCGGCGTACCGTGACATCATTTACAGCGACGATATAACCGCCGACACCGTCGGTCTTTATGATGCGTATGCGCACTATCCTGCGACTGCCGTCTGCGCAGCGTATGCGCATATCGCGCCGTCGGACGTTATCCTCAATAACGATAGTGAGCATTGAAGCAAGACGGCGGCTGTTCGGGCGGACATTTAGCACATCGTAGAACATATCGTTCGCATAGGCGATCTCTGCCACAGTGCCGCTGCATTTTACAAGCGCGATACCGCAGTCAAAATTACGCATTATAGCCTCAAGCTTGACCTTATTGGTATAGTGCTCGGTAACATCGTTAAACGCGATGCAGAACTCAGAACTCCCCAGCGCTATGTGCGTACCGTCAAGGTAGAGTATCTCGTCGTTTCTGCCGTATCTGCGCACGGTCGCACGGACTGCCTTTCCGCTCTCTAAAGCCTGTTCGCAAGCTTTTGCGGAGCGTTTCGCGTCATCTGGGTGGATCCTGCTCCACACATTGAGGCCGCTCTCGATGATATCCCCGGGAGAATAGCCCATAACACACTTATAGCTATTATTGACACGCACAATCTCAAGCCTGCCATTGACAAGCCTGTATATCCCGTATCCGTCAAACGCCTCATCGGCGAGCTTTTCTATCATTGAGTAATCGTTTTCCATGTATGAAGATCCGCCTTGTCTGTAAATTTTGAATTATTTCAATGTAATTGTAACAGCCATTACGCTGCAAGGAGGGATCACGACAGCCGCGCGTCCGTTCTCGGTTTTCACGCCAAAAGGCTTTATCGTCACATTCTCGGGGTGATCAAAGGTGTTGAGCGCGTGGACTTCACCCGTGAGAATACGTCCGTCTGCCGTGCTGATCTCGCCGAATGCTGCGCCGATATCCGCCGAGAACTCCTTATCCAGTGAGCAGTTGGACAGTGTGAGCGTTACCGTGCCGTTCTCCGCGATACTTGCCGAATGTGAAATACACGGTATATTTCCGTAAGCGGTATTGTTCTCAACATGGCTGTATATCAACTCAGCATCCTGATGCTCCTTGTAAAGATCGAAAACGTGGTAAGTCGGTGTCTTGACCGTCACGTTGCCTTCGGTCAGCAGAATGGCTTGCAGCACGTTCACCGCCTGAGCGATATTAGCCATGAAAACGCGGTCGGAATGGGCGTTGAAAATATTTAAGTTTATCGCCGCAACGATAGCGTCCCGCATGGTGTTCTGCTGATAAAGGAACCCCGGGTTCGTGCCCGGCTCGACATCGTACCAAGTGCCCCATTCGTCAACGATAAGTCCGACCTTGCGCTGTGGGTCGTAGCGATCCATAATGCCGCTGTGCCGCGTAATCAGCGTATCTATATAAGAGGTTCTGCTGATGGTGTCGTAATATTCCTCTTCGGAGAATTCGGTAGCGCTGCCCTTGTGCTCCCAATTGCCCGTCGGCACGGTGTAGTAGTGCAGCGACAGCCCCTGCATTCCCCACGCGCCGATATTCTTCATACATACGTCCGTCCAGTTGTAATCGTCGGCGCTTGGACCGCACGCAATCTTAAACAGCTTGTTTCCCGAATATTCGCGGCAGAACGTCGCGTAGCGGCGGTAGTTGTCGCAGTAGAACTCGGGCGTCATATTTCCACCGCAGCCCCAGCTCTCGTTGCCGATGCCAAGATATTTCAGCTTCCACGGCTTTTCTCGACCGTTTTTCTTACGCAAATCGGCCATCGGCGAAATTCCGTCAAATGTTATGTATTCTACCCACTTAGCAAGCTCTTCGACCGTGCCGCTGCCGACGTTGCCGCTGATGTACGGCTCGCAGCCGACCAGCTCGCAGAAGCGCATAAACTCGTGCGTGCCAAAGCTGTTGTCCTCAACCACGCCGCCCCAGTTGGTGTTGATCATCTTTTTGCGCACCGACAGCTCGCCGATGCCGTCCATCCAGTGGTATTCGTCCGCGAAACAGCCGCCCGGCCAGCGCAGTACGGGAAGCTTTATCTGCCTGAACGCCTCGATGACATCCTTACGGTAGCCTTCGATGTTCGGGATATCACTGTCCTTGCCAACAAATATGCCGTCATAAATGCAGCGTCCAAGGTGCTCGGAGAAGTTGGAATATATCTCTCTGCGTATTTTGCTCCGCTTATCAAGCGGGTTAATGGTGATCTTTAAAGTATTCATATCTTTCCTCTTTTCATGATAGACTTGTCTTTCCGAAAAAAGACAATAACAGATATTATAATTTTACTATAAATAAGTTGAAAAGTCAAGTGGATATAAAGATATTGATATATAAGATGTATTTTTTTATACAAATTCACACAATTGTTATTTGGTGAAAAATGTTGTAAATAGCAAGCAGTTCATTTACAGAAGATGCATGAAATTTGACTTTTTTTATGAAATCTGATAAAATTTATGTTAAGATTTTTAATTATTTAACGTCACTACGGTTGAAGGGGAAAATAAGTTGCTTTCATTCTTTTCATTATTTTTTCAACAGTGAGGTGACAAAAATGAACAATGACATTGCATTTTCACCGTCGGGTGGTGTGGTCACGGTATTTGAAGACGTTTCGGAAAGGAGTGAGGCAGGTTTGGACGACAGTGAAATAATCGGCATGCTGTTCGACAGAGACGAGAACGGACTTGCCGCTGTTAAGAACAAGTACGGCGGCTACTGTTCGGCTATCGCGAGGAATATCCTCGAAAACGCGCAGGACACCGAGGAGTGCGTAAACGATACGTATATGCGGGTATGGGAGACTATTCCTCCCGAAAAGCCGCGCGCACTTTCCGCGTTTCTGGCAAAGATCACGCGTAATATCGCGATAGACAGATACAGACGCGAGCATATGCAGAAGCGCGGCGGGGACGAGACCGCGCTGATCTTCGAGGAACTGGAGGAGTGCGTATCGGACGGCAGCAGCGTAGAAGCGTCCGCCGAGCGGCATGAGATGATCGCCGCTGTCAACCGCTTTCTCGGCAGGCTGCCCGCGAAAAGCCGCGTGATGTTCGTATCGCGGTACTGCTACTGCGAGAGCATCCGCTCTATCGCGCTGCGGTTCGGCACGAGCGAGAACAGCGTTTCGGTATGTCTTAACCGTACACGGGCAAAGCTGCGCGATTTTATGAAGAAGGAGGGGTATGAGCTATGAAAAGTACAGAATTATTCGATCTTCTCGGCGAGATCGACGAGAAGTTTTACATTGAGGCGCGTATTCCCGACGAGCAGCACGGCGTCGAGGTCGTAAGCGAACACAGACCGATCAGGGGATTTATGAGCATTTTCCTGCCGATAGCCGCGTGTGTGGCGATAATCGCGGCGGTCGCGGTCGGCGCGAACATTGTAAGCAAAAAAGCCGGGTTTGTCGGTCCCAATGATCCTGACAGCGAACTGTCCTCCGACGCTCCCTTTACATCGGATATGATCGTTTCGTCCTCCGACACAAGCAACAGTACTTCCTCCGAGGACAGCAGCGGTCCCATACAGGATAACGGAGAAATTAGACTTGAGGATTATCCGCCTATCGACTTCGAGACCGTTCCCGATATCAAGGGCGGTGGATTGCAGTCTCAGATCGAGCATCAGGATGAAAAGCTGCAAAAGGCAACTCTCGCGACACTGAAATGCGGCGATTATGAGCTGCATATGCTCGGCAGGTTTATCCATATTGACAAGTCAGATCAAGACGAGCTTTATTCAAGCAAGCTTTATTCGTACTATGTTACGCTTGCGCTTTCCAAGAACGGCAAGGTAATATCCGACGACGGCACGCACACACGCAGCGTCAGCATGGGACAAGGTGGATATGTGCTCGACGCGGAGCAGCTTTCTGCGTATCTCGAGTACTACGAGTTTAACGGCGCGTCGCTTATCATTTTCAAATACCCGGGCGAGTTGGGTCCCGATGCTTCTATCGGGTTTGAAGCGACATTTTTCTCTATCGTCGACGATAAGCTTGTGCCGCTTATGGGCGATTACAACGCTGTCAGCGAAGTCGAACTGGATATGAGTGCGGAGCTTACCCCGTCCTATAAGGTCGACAAAAACAGCGCTTCGCTTACCGATGGAGATCTCATTTATCGGTTCAACTGCGAGAATTTCGGGAAAAATCCTTACGATAACGCTCCGCATTACACCGTAAGCGTTGTGACTCGCGATTGGGGAGACGAGCTTGACCTCTCCGATTACCCACCGCTCGATATGTCTCAGATACCCGAGGTCGGTGAAGATATATATAACCTTGATCTTGCGTTGCCTAGGGCTACGCTTGCGGAAAAGCAGGTCGGCGAGTATACGCTGTCGATAATCGGCGAAAATTTGAGATCTTCACTTATGTTCCAAAAGGATGATAATCCGCAATTTATGGTGGAAAACATATGTTCGGTCATTTCAAGAGACGGCAATATCATAAGAACAGTAGAAGAAAGCGGAACGGGCGTAAGAACCAATATGCTTTCCGAGGACGAGATCAATCATCTGTTCCCCGATACCTATGAAATGGCGGACGGGATAGTTTTCGGACTGTGGAGAAAATCTGTACAGCCTTACGGCGAGCCAATATTCGGTATGATAAAGGACGATGTTATGTTCGAGTTCGAGTCACCCCTGATCGGCATTGACGAGCGCGACCCGAACGACGGGACCGTGGGAATGGTGCCCCCTGCCGACGAGAGCGTCGTGCTTATCGCCGAGGAAAACGCTTTGATACTCGACAACATACGGAAATACGTTTTCGACTTCGACAATGTCACTTATTCGGAAACCATTATCGAGCCGATAGACCTTGTGGGCAAGGAGATCGATCTCAGCGAATATGTGCCGTTTGACGGAAACGAGTTAAAAAACGTTCAGTCAAAGGTGCTGATCGACGCAAAGGATTTCGGCGAGTATAACTTTTATCTGTTGGGCGTGAATGTGAAAAATTACCCCTCCGAGGAGTTCCCGTCGGTGGGGTACGGAAAGCTGTTCATTGCAGTCGAAAAGAACGGCAAAATAGTCGCGCAGATGGACGCGGAGACAGCCGAGTATATCAACGGCTCGGCGCTGTCCGAGTATCTGCAGCCGTTCAAGATGAAGGACGGCATGGGCTTTGTGATGTATTACATCATTGATCCGTGGAGCGGGAGCTTTGACCATCAAGCCATGCTTTACAAGATCGAGAACGATACTGTCACTAAGCTGAGATATGAATACGACTTCGCTCCTGCGCCCGCAACGGGCTCTCCGTTCTATGTCGGCAGCGATTTCAAGGTAGTTCCCGAAAGCAATACGATCGTCCACGACAAGGGCACGCTTACAATCGACTTCGCCAACAACACATTTTCAATGTCATGATTCAAAATGCCGAGGTTTAATTTATGCCTCGGCATTTTACTGCATAAAAAAGAGGACGCGCAAACGTCCTCTTAGTTTTTAAATTACTCTTCGTCCTCGGCGGAAGCCTCGGTCTCCATGAGCGCCTTGATAGAAAGGCTTACTCTGCTCTTCTCCTCGTCAATGTCAATAATCTTAACTTCGACTTCCTGACCTACGGTGAGCACGGACGCAATACTTGCAACTCTCTCGGTGGATATCTGCGAAATGTGGATAAGACCGTCAACGCCGGGAATGATCTGCGCAAACGCGCCGAACTCGGTGATCGAAACAACAGTCGCCTTGATAACGTCGCCCTTCTGATATTCGGAAACGAACTTTGTCCAAGGGTTGTCGTCGGGATCCTTTGCAGAGAGAGAAACTCTCTTCTTCTCGGGATCAAAGCTCTTTACAACGACGCTGATCTTATCGCCTACCTTAACAATATCCTTCGGGTGACCAACTCTGTTCCATGTCAAATCTGCGGTGTGAACCAAGCCGTCAACGGGACCGATATCTACAAATACGCCATAGCTTTCGATGGAGCGAACCTCGCCGTCAAACTTCTGTCCGACCTCGATGCTCTCCCAGAACTTAGCTCTCTCTGCGTCGCGGACTTCCTTATTAGCTTGACGGATAGAGCCTACAACTCTGCCTCCGCGCTCGTTTGTGACCTCAATGATCTTGAACTTAACGGACTTCTTGAGCAGATCATCTAGCTTTCCGCCGCGCGGAACGCCAGTGTGAGACGCGGGAATAAATACACGGGTGTTCTCGTAGATCACGATAACGCCGCCCTTTACTACCTGAGCGACCGTCCCCTCAATAGTCTCAGCGGACTCCTTTACTGCCTGGAGCTTCTCGAGACCGAGCTGAGCGTCAACGCGCTTCTTGGAGAGAGCCGCTGTGCCGACGGAATCGTCGACCTTTACTACGACCGCGTCGATAATGTCGCCGGGCTTAACGATATCCTCTACCTCTGCGTTGGGATCGTTGGTAAGCTCCTCGCGGACTATGTAGCCTGTCTGCTTTGCGCCGACCTCAACGACAGCTTCTTTCTTGGATACGCTGACTACCGTAGCCTTAACTCTTTTGCCGGTATATAATCTGTTAAAAGACTGATCCTGCTCGAGCAGCGAAGCAAAGTCCTCCTCATTTTCATTATTGATTTTGGTGATTTCTTCGTTCATTCTTTCATGAACCTCCTTAATGGTATAAGCAGGAGTTGAAGCTCCTGCCGTTATTCCGATAAGACTATCGGAGCGCAGACCATTCAAGATCTGCAAAGGAATCTCATCAGCGGAGGTCACGAACACCGTTTCGCAGTATTCGCCGCAGATATCCGCCAGCTTCCTTGTGTTCGAACTGCTTCTTCCCCCGACAACGATCATCAGCGCAGCCCGTTTTGCAAGCTCCCGCGCGCAATCCTGGCGCTTTACGGTAGCATCGCATATTGTGTCGTATATCTTAACGCAGCCGTACCGTTCCCCGACTGTTCGGGAGTACTCCAAAAATCTGCTGCGGTCGAAGGTGGTCTGAGCGACTAATATTGCCGTATCGTTTTCGGCGATATCGCCGCGCTCAAATAGATTTTTTATCTCTTCAAAATCTCTGCACGCAAACGCCGTGCAGCCTGCGCTGCCCATTATCCCGATGACCTCTGGGTGATAATTATCGCCCAGAATAATCGCTTTTGCTTTCTCGGGCAGCTCGGCAACAATATTGTGAATTTTCTTAACAAAAGGACAGGTAGCGTCTATGACCTCGGACGCGTGTTTACGCGCTTCTGCCTCGACGATCCTTGACACTCCGTGAGAGCGTATTATAAGTGGTTTTCCTTTGGATTCGGAAACGTTTACAACCGAGCGAACACCTTTCCGCTCCAGTTCCGCAACCGCGCGCTCGTTGTGTATAAGCTCGCCCAGCGTACAGATATCTCCGTTTCTTTCGGCAGCCTGCTCCGCCAACGCGATAGCACGCTCCACACCGAAGCAGAAACCCGCTTTTTCTGCGATCTCAACGTACATCGGGAGCGTTCTCCTTTAATTCGGAAATTTTGCCCATTATCTCCTCGCTTACCTTGCGGATAGCGTACTTATCAGTATAGTCAACGTCAAAATCCTCTGCGGGGATAGGCTCGCCTATCGACATCAAAACATTCTGACGTATTTTCTTTCGTCCGTACTTGACAAATACAGGCACTACGGGAACTTTAGCCCGTGCAGCTATCAGTGAAACTCCGCTTTTCGGTTTCCCAAGATCTCCCGTTTTTGAACGAGTACCCTCGGGGAAAATCACGAAGATTCTTCCGTGATTTAAGCTCTCCAGTGCGCTGTCTATCGCCTTTGTGTCCTTAGAGCCGCGCTTTACGGGGAATGCGCCGAGCTTCTTTATCAGCCATGTGAATATCGGGTTGAAATGAAAAAGCTCATCCTTTGCCATAAATGTGTATTTTCCCTTGAAAACGATCCCGACCATAGGCGGATCGTTATTGGAAACGTGATTAGAGGCGATTATATAGCCGCCCTTAGCCTTAGGGATATTTTCCTTACCAACGACGGTAATGTGAAACCAGATGTGAAACACGAAGTTTACAAGACCGCGTGCTATCTCGTAGAACATTACAGCCGCTCCTTTATCAGTCCGCACACCAAATCGACGGACTGCCCAAAGTCAAGCTCGGAAGTGTCCGCGAGAACCGCGTCGGCAGCTTGTCTGAGCGGTGCCGCGGCTCTGTGCGAATCGTTGTAATCCCGCTGGTTGAGGTCGTTAAGGACCTCCTCGAACGTCACATCCTTACCCTTTGCGATAAGCTCACCATAGCGTCTTTTAGCGCGTATCTCGGGTTTTGCGGTAAGGAATATCTTCACGTCGGCGTTCGGCAGTACTACCGTTCCAATATCGCGGCCGTCCATGATAACGCTGTTCTTCTCAGCGATTTCACGCTGCAAACCGAGCAGTGCCGATCTCACCGCCGGAACCGCGGAGACCGCGCTCGCCGCCATGGATATCTCAGGGAGTCTTATCTCATCCGAAACATCCTCCCCGTTCAGGAAAATACGCTGAACGCCGTCTACCAAACGGATATCCGCGTTGATGTTTCCCATGCTTACGGCGATAGCCGACGGGTCGTTCATATCGACGCCGTTTCTATGACAATACAATCCGACTGCGCGGTACAACGCACCCGTATCACAATAAATGTAATTCAGACGTTCGGCGGCGGTTCGCGCAATAGTACTCTTCCCCGCGCCCACAGGACCGTCGATCGCAACAGAAATCAGCTTCAAAACAAGTACACTCCGAGCAGGCAAAAAATGTAAAATAATGAAAAAGGTACAATTCACCCTTATCAATCACTTCATTATAACATACTCCATAAAAAAATGCAAGAGGTTTTTTTACATTTTTCATCTATTTTTCACGAATTTGCGGCAGAAATGCCCGCAAGCCTACCTGTCGCAAACGCTATTTGAAGATTAAAGCCGCCCGTGTACGCGTCTACGTCTATGATCTCTCCCGCAAAATAAAGCGCTTTGCAAAGCTTGCTCTCGAGCGTTTTCGGGGAAATTTCCCGAACGCACACACCGCCACGCGTTATTATCGCTTCGTCTATCGGGCGGAAATTTTTGATTTTCAAAGCCAAAAATTTCAGCGTATTTACCAAAGTGTTTCGTTCTATTTTGTTAATTTCGCCGATCTTCTTTTCAACTGGAATATTTGTTATTTCCGAGACGGGTTCAACCAGCTCTTTCGGCAAGAGTTTTCGCAGACTCTGTCTGAACGTGCCGCCGTGCAGCTCCGCGAAATCACGCAGGATACGCGCGTCGAGCTGCTTTTCCGTGAGCGCGGGCTTGAGGTCGATCATGATTGTATAGCGGTTTTCCGACATCTCGGGAATATGTGCCGAGGCGCTGAGTATCGTCGCGCCGCCTATGCCGCCAGCGGTGAATAAAACCTCTCCGAAGTCTTCGTAAATTGTCTTCCCGTTGTCGAGCAGCCTTACCGCCGCGTTTTTCAGGGTAAGTCCCGTGGCTTTACGCACCCATTTTTCCTCCGTCACAAGCGCCGACAGCGAAGGTCGCGGTGTAATTATGGTGTGACCCGCCTGCTCAGCGAGACTGTATCCGTAGCCGTCTGATCCCGTTTTTGGATAGGACGCGCCTCCCGTCGCCAATATGACCGCGCCTGCCGAAAATTGGCGGTTATGCGTATTAACTCCGCGGCAAATGTCGTTTTCGATTATCAGCGAGCGGACATTTTCGCGGACTGTCTCAACTCTGAGCCGGTCAAGCCGTGTTGCAAGCGCGTCCACAATATCCGCTGCCTTGTCCGAAACGGGGAAAACGCGCTGCCCTCGTTCCGTTTTCAGCGGTACGCCCATACTTTCAAAAAACTCCATTGTGTCTTGGGGCAGATACTGCGAAAGTGCGCTGTACAGAAATCTCCCGTTATTTGGGATATTCTCCATAAGTGTTTCGAGACCGCAGTTATTGGTGACGTTGCAGCGTCCTTTGCCCGTTATCGCGAGCTTTTTTCCCATGCGGTCGTTCTTTTCGATAAGCAGCACCTTTGCGCCTTTTTCCGCCGCGGCTATTGCAGACATCATTCCCGCCGCGCCGCCGCCGACTACTATTATATATGACAAATCCTTTTACCTTTCCGAATTTCAGTCCAAATGAAGTGAATAAAAAGCCGCGTCAAAGATCTCGCTGCCGTCGAACCTTGAATACTGTCCGTATCTTTCGAACCGAAAGCCGCATTTTTGCATCACTCTTCCCGATGCGGGGTTTTTAATAGCATGGCACGCGACGAAATCACGTGTGCCTACCGCCTCATATGCCCACTGTATCATGGCTTTGGATGCTTCGGTGGTGAAGCCCTGTCCCCAAAACGCGCGGTTGAGATTATATACGAGACCGTAAGCGCCACTTTCCGGGTCAAAACCGACATCGCCCGAGCCGATGACTTTTCCTGTCGCGGCAAGCTCAAACCCGAAGTGATTGTGACCTTCATCAATACTCGCTATCCATTCCTTTATCTGCTCAACGTTAGCATAAAGGTTATAGGGCATAAATCTGTTGACTATCGGGTCGCCTACCCATTCAAACACGTCGTCCGCATCCTCTGTTGTAAGTGGTCTCAAAATAAGGCGCTCTGTTTCTATCCTGCGCAATGCCCGATACCTCCTCATCATACATCCTTTTGATAGACCTCACTGCTGTCCCAGAGCTGCTCGAGCTTGCCAAAGGTCTGCTCCACGCGGCAGCGGTTCGACGCCGAGACCATGGCGATAAGCGCGTTGATAAGGCTCATCGGAGCTACGAGGCTGTCAACAAACGACACCATATCCGAGTATGCGTACAGCGAGGTGTGAGCGTACTGCACGAGCGGCGAGCTGTCGCTGTCGGTTATGGCGATTATATGTGCTCCCGATTCACGAGCGAAACGGCATGCCTCGATAGTTCCCGAGGCGTAGCGCGGGAAACTCATGGCGATAAGCAGGTCTCCCTCACCTATGTGTATCATTTGCTGATACAGCTCCGCGGTGCTTACCGCGCCTACGAGCATTACGTTATCGAAGATAAGCCGCAGATAGTAGTGCATAAAGCTCGCGAGCAGTCCCGACGACATCGCGCCCTGAATGTATATCCGCCTTGAAGCGCAGATAGTCGCGACGGCGTTGTCAAAGCTTTCCTTGTCGATAGCCTCCAGAGTACGGCGTATTTTGTCGATATCCTGATTGAGTACGCCTATAACCGGGTCCTCGTCGCCTATTCTGCTGCGCGTTACGTCCATTCTTTGCAGCGACGTGAGACGGTTTTTGATATGGCTCTGCAATGACCGCTGCAATTGCGGATAACCCTCAAAGCCAAGCTCTATGGCAAATCTCACCACCGTGCTCTCGCTTACTCCGACGGCGTTTCCGAGCTTCAGCGCGGTCATATACGCCGCCTTTTCGTAATGCTCGAGAATAAATCTCGCTATCAGCTTCTGGCTCTTGGAGAACTGCGGGAGCTTGTCCTCTATCTGTTTAAGCAAATCTTCGTTCATATTCTTTTCTCCTTAAACTCCGATATTCAGACTGTCGATAAACCCTCGCCAGTCTGGGAAATGCGAGTTATATTGACTTTTCTACAGATTGAAATTACCTTATATATAATACACCTTTATTTTAAATTTTGCAAGTCTTTTTGCAGAAATATTTTTTTAATCCTGCAAAAAATGTGCAGCTTTTTGCAGTTTCCGGCATGGTAACATTTAGTCAGCGGGAAGAAGCCAACTATGAAATGGCTTGATTAAAACACTTTTTACTCATCGGGCTGTTGATTTGATATTTTAAAAAATGGTATTGGGTGAAATTGTTGCAAAAATTTCCGCAAAAAATAAGAAAGGAGTGATCGCATTGGGGCTTAAAAGCCTGCTGTTCGGCGGCCGCAAGCTGTACGAGGACACGGCGCTTTCCGCGTTTTATTCGGGAGATATGGCTCGCTGGAACGATATTTACAACGGTGGCGGAGACTGGCGCTATACCCGAAAGGGCGGCATGAACGGCGGTATGAGACGCGTCGCGTCACTCGGGGCGGCAAAGGCGGTCTGCGCGGAACTGGCGCGACTGTGCTTCACCGAGGGCACGGAGCTGTTCTGCTCCGACAGCGAGACCGAGGGCTACCTTAAAAAGGTATTGGACGAAAACGGCTTTGCAGAGCGTTTTTCGGACTTCCTCGAAAAAACGTTTGCGCTCGGCGGCGGTGTCGTTAAAGTCTACCGCGACGGGAACGGCGTTAAGCTCGACTTTATCACGGCGGACTGCTTTGTCCCGACAAAATGGGACAACCGCGGAATTTACGGCGGAGCGTTCGGCTCGAACGTCCGCGAAAACAGAAAAGGCTACATTCTCGCTGAAACGCAGGAACTGTGGGGTGACGGACTTGTGATCGAAAACAAACTGTTCCGCGAGAGCGGCGGCGAGGTCGGGCTGTCGGAGGTCTACCCGAAAATGACGGCGAAGAGCACTATCAAAGGACTGACAAAGCCGCTGTTCGTTTATTTTAGGGCGGGCGCGGGAAATCTGCCGCAATGTGCGCCGCTGGGAGCGTCGGTATTCGCGGGAGCGGAGGACACGCTGAAGTCGCTAGATATCGTGTTCGACAGTCTGACGCGCGAGTTCATTCTCGGCAAAAAGCGCATTATCGTGCCGTATTACGCGATACGCGGCGAGTACGATAAAAAGGGCGAGTTAAAACGTTATTTCGACGTGAACGACGAGGTGTTTGAGGCATTTTCGACCTCCGATAACGAGGAGCTTAAAATTTCCGACAATACTGCCGAGCTGAGAGTTGCCGAGCATACTGCGGCTCTCGGCGAGCTTCTTGATCTGTTGTGCATGCAGGTCGGGCTGTCGGAGGGGGCGCTGTCCTACAAGAGCGGCACGGTCCGCACCGCAACAGAGGTCGTCAGCCGCAACAGCCGCACTTATCGTACCGCATGCTTCTATCGCCGAATGATAGCGAACGCGTTAGCTAGCGTTGCGGAGAACATCTGCATACTTGGCAAAATGGCAGGAGAGCTTTCGGCGGGAGCGAGTGAGACGGCTTCTATACGCTTCGCGGACGGCGTCTGCGAGGACGAGGGCACGAAAACCGAACGCGCAAGAGCATTGTACGAAAGCGGCATTATCTCAAGAGCGAGGGCGATATCCGAGATATACGGAATTTCCCTCGACGAGGCGAAAAAAATGGAAAAGGAGGATCACAATGGAAAATAACAATGAAATGCTTGCCGAGCAGGCGGTTCAGATAGCACCCGAGGTTCAGTCCGAAAGCGCATCCGATCCCGTGGCTGCCTCGGAGGGCTACCGCGCAAGCGACGGTACGCGTTCGGGAGAGATCTCGGAGCTGTACGCGCAGGTGGAAATGCTCAAGTCGGAGCTTGTCACCTCAAAGGTGCAGACCGCGCTGCTGCTTCTCGGTATCGCCAAGGAAAAGCTGGAGGACGGCACGTCTCTCGCGGTGGGGATTTGCAGCACAGGCAAGGAGCCGGAGGAGGCCGCCGCGGAAATAATTTCGTCATACCCTCACCTTAAAGCCGTTCAGCGGAAGATCCCGCAGTTCTCGGCTTCGGGTTCGGGCAACGACGATGGATTTTCCGCTATCCGCAAGATATTTTCGGGCAGATAAAGCCCATATAAATAAGGGCGGGACGGAGGGTTTACATATATTCACTATCCCAAGCCGCTGTCGGCGCGGACTATGGCTGTTGAGCGTTGAAAACGGCGCGGCGGAACGGCGGCATACGGGATAGTATCAACAAATCAACCAACGAAAGGAAGTAATTTACAATGGCAAAAACAATCGAATACGCAAAGGTATTTCAGAAGGAGCTTGATCGACAGATAATCGAGCGCTCCACATCGGGTTGGATGGAGGAGAACGCCTCACAGGTTATTTACAGCGGCGGCAGCGAGATAAAGCTGCCCAAGATCGCGCTTATGGGTCTGGGCGATTACGACCGCGACAGCGGCTACAAGGGCGGTACCGTCAACTACTCCTACGAGACTATGACGCTATCGCAGGACAGAGGCAGACGCTTCCGCATTGATGCGCTAGACGTTGACGAAACGGGCTTCGGACTGGCGGCGGCGAACGTCGCATCCGAGTTCCAGCGTACTCAGGTAATTCCCGAGATCGACTCATACCGCTATTCCACCCTCGCTAAGGCGGCGAATATCACCAAGACTTACACTCCCGACAAGTCCACCGTACTGTCCACTCTTGTCGGACAGATCAGTGCGGTTCGCGAGGTAACGGGCGGAGAGGGCGAGCTGATAATCGCTATCGCGCGTTCCGTTTACGATATGATGCTGCTCTCCTCGGAGGTTTCGCACTCCGTCGACAACGGCAGCTTTATGCAAGGCGAAATGGAATTCTCCGTAAAGACCATCAATGGCGCGGTCATAATTCCCGTACCCTCTGCAAGAATGAAGACCGAGTATACATTCGACAGCGAGAACGGCTATTCCGCAGCGGAAAGCGCAAAGCAGATCAACTGGATAATCTGCCCGAGAACCGCTCCCATAGCGATTTCCAAGACAGATAACGTCAAGATCATCACTCCCGAACAGAACCAGTTCGCGGACGCGTGGGATATCGATTACCGCAAGTATCACGACCTATTTATCCCCGACAACAAGAAGTCGGCGATAGCGGTTTGCACAGCGGGTTAATCATATGTTAATTTTCTCCGAGAATTGACATATATTTACATATAACAACGGCGGGCAGCCGCGTTAAATCCTACCGTGTAACGGGATGCCCGTCATTTTTATACCTTTTATACTTTAAAAGGAGGGTCGCAATGATCATAACCAAAGAAGATTTTTTTGAAATGGGGTTTACCGCCGACGAGAATAATATCGGTGTTCTCGAAAACTGTATAAAGCGTGCAGAATTCGTGTTGAACGGGCTAACAAACGACCGCGCGGGGATCGTCGCGCAGGGCACGGGCGCTGCCGCAAACCTTGTGAAACAGGCGGCTGCGTTTCAGACTGCCGAGCTGCTTAACCGCGAGCTTGCTGCGGACAGCTCCTCGGGAGAGCGCGTTGCGGTGGGGGATTTCTCCTACTATAAGACTAGCTCCTCGACGCGCTCCGCGACCGACGACAGTAAAACGATCGTTAAACTGCTCCGCGCGGCGGGATGTCTATACGGAGGAACGGAGGTGCGGGAATGAACATAATGCCTATTCCCGACGTTCTTCTCGGCGACAGCTTTACGCTGCTTGTACCTAACGCTTCGGGCAAATGGGGCGAAACTGTCATCAGCAACGTCCGCGTGGAGCGGACCGTCTGCATTTCCGATTATTCGTCGCAGAAAGCCCGCGACAACACCGAGCTTACCGTGTGGTACGACTGCGCGAAATCCTCGCCGAAAACAGATTTCACCGCGGGAATGAAGGTTCGCTATCACAGCGAGCTCTACGAGATAACCGAGCATAAGGTATACCTCGCCGACAGTCCGCACCATTGCAAATTCAAGGCGCGGAAGATCGGCGGAGAATAGAAAAAAAGAGGCGAATTCAAATGACGATAACAATTGACAAGACCGTGTTCAACAACGTCACCGAGCTGAACGCAAAACGCGAGCTCCGCCGCACCGATATCCGCTACAATACCCAAGGGGATATGTTGATTGATATGGTGTGCAGAAAGTACGCGCTGGAGGTGACGTTCGGACTGCTGACTGAAAACGAGCTGAAAACGCTCCGCGACCTGTCACAGCGCATTTTCGTATCGGTGAAGTTCCCCTCTCCCGAGGGGGATGTAACGGCGGATTTCCACATCTCCGACGAGCCCGCGCCAGAGCTGACGGTCGTGAACGGCGCTAAAATGTACGGCGGCGTAAAGCTGACAATGAAACAGAAATGAGGTGACGAAATGACCGATGTTTCCGATAATTTCAGAGCGCTCGCCGAGGCTAACGGCAGATACGTGTGCTGCAAGATAACCGCGGGCGGCGAGACATTTCTCGACGACAGGATAATCGACTTCGACTTCGACGATGTTATACACCCCGACCGTTTTACTATCGGCACGGTGTGCTCAAACAAATTCCGCTTCTCCGCAGTGTATAACGGCGAGCTGAACGTCCGTGACGAGGTGCGGCCTTATATCAGCTTTGACGGTAAAGAGTGGTGTCCGCTCGGGGTGTTCTATGTGGCAAGGCGGTATGTACGCGGAGGATACGCATCCATTATCTGCTACGATAAGATGTACTATCTCGATACCGAATACAAGCCTGCGCTCCGTATCCCTACAACGACCGACGCAATACTGCGCGACGCGTGTGCGCAGGCGGGTATATCATGCGCGGAAAACGGCGGCAGTATCACGATAAGGCGACTGCCGCGCGGCTTTACGATAAGGGATATAATAAGCTTTACAGCTTCAATGAACTGCGCAAGCGCTAAATTTGACAGAAATGGAGTGCTCGTATTCAAGAAGACCGTGCCGACAGCAGGCGTTTTCCTTCGCGAGAAAAACTGCATTAGCATAAACCGCAACATGACGACGTCGTTTGTCGCGGGTGTCATTATCGACGCAGACGGCACGGCTATCGAAAGCGGCAGCAGCACCGTTGAGTCGGCGGCGGAGCTGTACAATCCCATGATGACGCAGGAGATCGCGGATATGCTTGCGGAGCAGCTCGGGAAGTTCAGATTTTACGGTGCGCAGATAAAAATGCAGGGTCTGCCTTATCTCGAAGCGGGCGATAATATCACGCTTGAGGAAAAGGACGGCAGCACTTATCCAATAACGATAAGCGAAATCGAATACCACTACGACGGAGGACTTACCGCAACTCTGTACTCGCGAAATACCAATCCCGAAAAAAGCGAACTGCAAACAGCTCTGGAGGATCTGAGTTTCTCGACGGACATCGTCCGCATGCAGCAGAGCAACTCATTTGCGCTGGCGATATCTGCTATAGCTCGAACGCTTGCCGAATATGAATTCACGACAGGCAAGCGCGGAAAGGCGGCAATGATCGACGTTAATTACACGCTGCTCGCCAACGAGGGCACGGAGCTGAAAATACTCGTTTATGTAAACGACGTGCAGCAGGAGAGAACGGCAACATATAAGCCGGTAGGCGGCAGACTCACTCTTGAACATTTTCATTATCTTGCCGACAATTTGCCGAAAGGCAATAACCGCATAACCGTGAGAATTCAGGCGACGACCGGCACCGCGCAGATAGCCGCGGGACAGTCATATTCAACACTTCTCATATTATAAAAAAGATCCCAAGGGCTTAAACCTTGGGATCTTCACTTCAGCGCTTCTCAAAATAACGGCAGTCCGACGACGCGAGCGCGTTTGCGTGGGTGAGATTGTCGAGCATGCAATATCCGTCCTTCTGGTGGCGGCATTCTTCGCCGCATATGATCATATTCATACCGCACCTCCGTGAAAATAGTTTAAACGGATAGTACGCTTTTATTCGGGAAAAATCACGTTGACAAATCCTGCCAACAGTTGTATAATATAAAATAAGAAAGTTTTTTTGAGGTATGATATGAAAATTTTTATTCGCATTCTTCATTGGATAATACTTGTATTCGGAATAAATCTGCCGATAATTCTTGCCGGTACGCCGCTTGTGCTGCAAATTTTGCTCGGAGCGGTTCTGCTGATATATTTTATCGGTTTCAACATTTTCCCGTCGTTGAGAAAATATCCCACGCTGCGGTTGAAAATTCTCGGCGACGGCGCGGAGCTTATTCTCGCGTTCTGGGTGACCTGCGCGGCGTCATCTCCGTTTATCGGCGTGTGTATTGCCGAGATCGCGGGAGGCGGCACGGACTATCCAAAATATATCGTCTACGCGATCGTGCTGATACTCTGCGAGGCTGCCGTTTTCTGGAACGGCATTATACGCGTTTATGTCACCTCCGTGCAGCTTGGATTGCGTTACCGTGTGCTGGGTATAGTCTGCGGTCTTATTCCGATAGCGAACCTTGTTATGCTGATGATAATTTACGTCCGCGTAAAGCAGGAAACGATATTCGAAACGGAGAAATTCAAGCTCAACGAAAGCCGCAAAAACGACAGAATATGCGCGACAAAATACCCTATTTTGCTCGTTCACGGCGTCTTTTTCCGCGACAACAGACTGCTGAATTACTGGGGCAGAATACCTGCGGAGCTTACAAAAAACGGCGCGGAGGTCTACTACGGTGAGCAGCAGAGCGCTCTCTCGATCGCGCAAAGCTCGGCGGAGCTTGCCAAGAAGATCGAGGAGATAGTCACGCGCACGGGCTGCGGTAAAGTGAACATTATCGCGCACTCCAAGGGCGGTCTGGATTCGCGTTACGCTATTTCCAAGCTCGGCTGTGACAAATACGTCGCGACCTTGACGACCATAAACACTCCGCACCGCGGCTGCATTTTCGCGGAATATCTGCTCGGTGCGGCTCCCGAGCGCGTCAAGAATTTCATCGAAAAGACCTACAACAAGATGTTTTATGCTCTCGGCGACAACACTCCCGACTTCATGTCGGCGGTGAAATGTCTTACCAACAGCTACTGTGAGGAGTTCAACAAGGATGTCTTGGACAGCCCCGACGTTATGTACCAATCTTACGGTTCAAAGGCGATAAACCACCGCGGCGCACGGTTTCCGCTAAACGTTTCTTATCCCGTGGTCAAGAAATACGACGGCGCTAACGACGGACTTGTGGCGCTTACCTCCGCGCCGTGGGGCGAGAAGTTTACGCCGATCTATCCGCCGGCCAAGCGCGGAATTACCCACGCGGATATGATAGACCTTAACCGCGAGAATATCAAGGGCTTTGATGTCCGCGAATTTTATGTGCAGATGGTATCCGATCTGCGCGAAAGAGGTTACTGATGTGAACAACAAATATTACACGGTCAGCGACATAACCTGAGATCGGCGGGAAAATTCTGCTCGTGCAGCACACCTAAATGGACTATATAGGCGGCGAACCTAGAAGCGACGGTCACGGAAACAGCGAGGTACTGCTCCTTACGGCAGAGGAAGCGCTCTCGCGAAATGAATTTACCAATCTCAGCCGCGAGCTGATAGGCGCTTATATGCACGGTTTGGCACTCGGGAAAAGCGCATACGTTCCCGCAGCACCGGACAGTGAAAGCTATTTGCTCTATGGGGGATAAAAAAGTGTATTCGGCGTTTTCAACGTAAAGTTGAGGATAATCCTTTTAAATCGGGAGGAAAGATGTATCTTTATCATTACTATGACAGCACACGCGCGCCGTTTCTGAATCTATCCGATTTGCCGCGGGAGAGAGCGGAGAATATTTTGGAGGAGATAAAGCGCATAAATCCATCTTCGCAGGCGGCGGGACGTCATTCCGAGTATGTGGCGGATCGGCTTTATTACGAGAGCATTATGCGCGAAAAATTCGCGGAGCTTGGCGGAATAATAAGGAGAAACGCTCCTCATTATATGGTAGTGGGAGAATGCGAATGGCTGTCGAGCTGGTTTGAGAACAGCGCTTTTATAAAAATTCCCGTTTCCGAATTTGATTTAAGGTCGGTCTCTTTTACCTACGGAGATTCTCACCCGACGTTCAGTCCGCGCGTAAACGACGACCTGGAGTACCGCAAACGGCTTTACAATTACGAGGGCATTCTTGATCTGATAGAAAGGTACGGAATGCCGCAGGAAAATGAATACGGAAACGTAAGGTATATCGAAGCTCAGATATGGAGCGATGAAACCATTGAAAAATACAGATTAAATTACAGAAAGGAATAATATGGCAAATATTACTATAACAATGAACGGCACCGAGCAGCTTCGCGCCGTATTCGGTGAATTCGACAGGAATATAAACCTTATACAGAAAGCGTTTTCCGTGACGATATTCGCGCGCGGCGGCGAGGTGAAAATCACGGGCGACGACGAGAGCTCCGTCGCAAAGGCGGAAAAGGCGGTCAAAACGCTCTGCGACAGCTTTTCGCGCGGAGAAGCTATTGAGGAGCAAAATGTCCGCTATGCTATCGCTATGGTGAATGACGGCGCGGAAGGCGAGATCGCGACGATAAGCGGAGATTGCGTTTGTGTGAGCTATTCGGGAAAACCGATAAAGCCCAAGACCGTCGGACAGAAAAAGTACTGCGATATGATTCGCAAGAACACGATCACGTTCGGCGTGGGTCCCGCAGGTACGGGAAAGACGTATCTTGCGGTAGCGCTCGCCGTCACCGCGTTCAAGCAAAAGCAGGTGCAGCGCATTATCCTGACGCGTCCCGCGGTCGAGGCGGGCGAAAAACTGGGATTTCTCCCAGGCGACTTGCAGAATAAAGTTGATCCGTATCTCCGTCCGCTTTATGACGCGCTTTTTGAGATGTTCGGACAGGAGGCGTTCGCGCGGTTGTCGGAGCACGGAGCCATTGAGGTCGCTCCGCTTGCGTACATGAGAGGACGCACTCTCGACGACAGCTTTATAATCCTCGACGAGGCGCAGAACACCACGCGGGAGCAGATGAAGATGTTCCTGACGAGACTGGGATTCAACTCCAAAATGGTAATTACGGGCGATATCACGCAGATAGACCTCCCTGAGGCGAAGAAGTCGGGGCTTATAGAGGCGCTTAAAGTCCTCCGTAATGTCGAGGATATCGCCCAGAACCGCTTCACCGAAAAGGACGTTGTGCGGCATAAGCTGGTGCAGGATATCGTCAAGGCTTACGACGAGTATCAGGGCAGCGCAAAGACGGGCAAGGGCACATGGAAAAATTAGTGGCGTTGTGTTATATCTGGGCGTGTTTCCGGAGAACCCCGAGGACGATCTTCTGCTGAAGCTTGAGGAGCTTGACAATGACCGCACGGCAGCTTGGGCAAGGCTCGGGTGGTTAGCAGACAGACTGAATATCGACGTATTCGAAAAGGTTTACAGGGAAAACAGATTTCCGCTTGCGGAATTCGGCAGTCGCTGTTACGAGCTTTGGCGTGCTTTGCCCTATCACCCCTATCAATACGAACATATCAAGCCGTTCAGCACGCTCACGTACGCGGACGATCCGCTCTCTTACGGCGACGAGGGGCAGTCGCGCGATTTATACGAAGCCGCATTTGACTATTATAAGGAGTGATTTCGTGGAAAAATTAGCGGCATTGTGCTGCCTGTGGGTTTTCGGCTTTGGAGCAAAAGCGGAATACACTGCGGAGCTTGACAGGCTGTTCCTCGAAGATCCCAAAAACGATTTTTTGTTGGAGCTTGAAGATCTCGCAAATGACGGCGCGGCGGCTTGGGAAAAGATATCACCTCTTGTTGAAAGCTCGTTGAACGCCGATAAATTCGGCAAAGAGCTGTTTGCGGCTCTCGAAAAAATATACAACGAAAACCGTCTTGCGCCTTTGGAATTCGGTGAACGCCGCTTACATATGCTATATAATCTTCCTCGTAAAATTTCCGATAACGAGCCGTTTCACTCTCTTTTCTTTGCGGACATTCCGTATGACGAATTTTATGATGAAGAGCGAACGCGCGAAATATATCAAAAGGCGTTTGACTATTATAAGGAGAAGCCATGATAATTTTTATAGACTACAGCAATGAACAGGACAAGCTCGCTCCTCCCGAGGATATTGAGCAGCTTATCGAAAAATGCACCGCCGCCACGCTCGCCGAGGAGGATATCGAGGACGACGCGGAGGTCTCCGTGACGCTGGTGGACAACGAACGTATCCGCGGGATGAACGCCGAGTTCCGCGGGATCGACCGCGAAACGGACGTGCTGTCGTTCCCGCTCGGCGATGAGGAGGGCTTTGAGGTAGACCCCGACACCGACGCTATCTTGCTCGGAGATATTGTGATCTCGCTTGAAAGGGCAAACGCACAGGCGGAGGAATATGGTCACAGCTTTAAGCGTGAGGTCGCATTTTTGATAACGCATTCCCTGTTTCATCTGCTCGGCTACGACCATATGACCGAGGACGAGGAAAAGGAAATGTTCGCAAAGCAGGAAAAGGTTTTGCAAAAATTGGGTATAACACGATGAAATTTCTCAAGAGCTTTTATTACGCGGGAAACGGTATCGTTACGGCGCTTAGTCAGCGGAATTTCCGCTTTCACCTGTGCGCGGCGGCGTTCGTGATCTTTTTCGCGGCGCGGTTTTACTCGTTCACTGCGGAGCGGTGGGCGATCTTACTTATGACATGCACGGCGGTATTGTCGCTCGAGACCGTCAACACGGGTATTGAAAAGCTTGCCGACAAGGTAACCGAGGAGAACAGCCACCGCATAAAGCTCGCCAAGGACTGCGCGGCGGGCGCGGTGCTTATAGCGGCGATAGGCGCGATCGCGGTAGGTGTTGCACTATTCTGGAACAAGGATGTATTCTCGCTGATACTGTTCTACTTTACCGAGCCCGCACGTCTGGCAGCGCTGATACTCGCTGTTGCCGCGGCATGGGGATTTGTTTTCCTGCCCGAATATTGGAGAAAAAACGACAAATAGCAAAAACGGTGCGGTTTTGCGCGTATAGCATTATTTTTACAGGGAGTCGTGTTGCGGGATATTATCCTCGTTGCGACAATCAGAAAATATGGTAAAATAATACCATATAAAAAGGGAAAATTATTTGGTATTATAAAGCTTCTGCAAACGTGCAACGGTTTTGATATGTGTTTTCGCGGCTGTGCTTATCGTGATATTTTTAACGGACAGCTCTGCACTGCTGTTTGCGGTGCGGAGCTTTGGCGTTTTCGGAAGTGTGAGCTTGGGCTTGCACAATGCTGAGCTATGAGCTCTCGATGGCGGTTAACGTGAACACGCAGCGGATATTTGTGTAACGGACGCAACGGCATGGTCGCATATGCTGTATATATGTAAACGACTTTACGGAATATTATCGGACGTGTGTTGACATTTTTCGGGAAATGTGTTATAATAACAGGAAGATGTTTTGGTGCACGGATTTGTTATGAAAACGGAACGTTTGACGCTCCGTCCGCTAACGGTTTCCTGCACGGAAGCTGCGTTTTCGCGGTTACGGAGAGTTTTTAAAGCTCGACGGAATCTGCAAAATGCAATCAATGAAATATGAAGGAGGATACTTGGAATGAGCCTTTTTAATACGAGAAGAGCGGAAAGCAGAAAGAAACGCTCCGAGAGGTTTCTACTGAGCCAGCACGTTCAGATAAATCCAAATCTTCCCGAGATCGCAAACGAGGCGGACGCGGAGATCAAATCTCCCGAGGAGGCGGTAAAACGCGTCGTGACCGCGTTTCTGGCGGCGCAGATAGCTATCGACATCTGCAACGGCGAAACGGGTACGGAATCCGCGGAGTTCTTCACCAATATCATTTGGGAGCTTGGTTTGGATAACGAGCTTACCGCCGACGAGAAGAAATATTTCGCGCTCGCCGACGAACGTGCGCCGCGCATTTCTCCCGAGGCTGCCAATCAGTTCCAATGGCGAATTGAGACGTGTATGCCGCTGTTCTGGGCGTGCGGATTTCTCGGAGACGACGATTTACCGTTCCCGTCCGATATCACCGACACCACCAATCTGATACAGCTGCTCGGGGGCTGCCACAGCTTTGCAGAGGTCATGTCGCACGTCAAGATGCACACGCCGTCAGAAATTCTCGACAACGCAGACGTTTGTCTGCGAATGCACTGGGCTTGCGTTGAGGCGCGGCTCAAGAATGACCGTTCGATATGCGGCGATTTGATGAGCGATGTTGTTATGGAGCAGCACAAGGGTTTCAACTGGCTTATAGGCGCCTTTGACGCGGAGGACTGGGATAACGTCAGGGCGCATACCTAGCTTATGACGGCAAGAAAATCGTTGGTTTCGGCAGACTTGTCGGCGACGTCGTGATGTTTCCGTATGTTTAAGATATCATGGCTCTCTCCGATTAAAATCTGCTTGGCAAACCGGAGTTTATGGAGGATAAATGCTTATGCAGAATCGTGTTAACAAATTGATGAAGTTTATATTGTATGTTCTCTTGATATGTATCGTGTTTGCCGGTTTTCTCTATTTGAACAACGATATTGGTGTTCAAAAGTCCCAATTAGAAACAGATATTCGTTCAGCACAAAAAATCAAATCGGATTGGACTGTTAATGGAACTGTTTCTGACACGATAGCTGCATTTATTTCTTATCCCTATGATATGACTGACCATACTTTTTCTGTCTATGTAAATCGGTCCGGACTTTCTTTTGGATACTTCTTCCGTGGAGGCGGAAGTCTCACAGGAGGAGATACCAGTATTGTGGAGTACATGGTTGAGGGATATAAAGAGAGAGCGTTTATTTCCATGAACAAGCAGCAAGTGGAATGTTTGGAAATAGATGATGGCAACTCAATTCAAGTGATTGATATTGATAGCAACAAACCTTTTACCATTGTTTTACCTGTAGATGCAGGTGACATCGCTTTTTATGATGTCGATAGAAATATTGTGGAATTTCATAAACAACAACTTTGACAAACTCCAATTTGTCATATAGGTTAAAAATCGGCAGTAATAATATGCGGGTATGGCGGAACCGGCAGACGCATCATATTTGGGCAGTGCTACTTGATTGGATTTTTCCAGCGGTTGTCAAAGAAAGTAAAAGCAGGAAGTTGGCAAATTGGATTTTGTGAGGTTTTAAAAATGGGAAAAGAATTATCGCAGATGTCTTTAGAAGAACTGTGGGATTTATTCCCTATATTCCTTGTTGCGCATGATGATAAGTGGGATTTGGGTTATGCCGAAATAGAAAGTGTTTTAAAAAGCATATTATCAGATTGCCCGATTGAGAGGATTAGTCATATTGGGAGTACAGCTATATCGGGAATATGGGCAAAGAATATTGTTGATGTGCTTATTGAAGTATCAAAAGATTCTGATATTGAGAATACTGCAAAGGTGATTGAAAACAGCGGGTTTATTCGGATGTCGACGGCGGTGAACAGAATATCATTTAATCGTGGATATACGGCAAAAGGATTTGCTGACAAAGTTTATCATGTCCATCTTCGTTATGCCGGAGATAATGACGAATTGTATTTTAGAGATTACTTAAATGAACACGATCAAATTGCTAAAGAATATGAGACAATGAAATTACAGTTGTGGAAGCAATTTGAACATGACAGAGATGCTTATACGAACGCGAAGACAGCGTTTGTAAAAAAATGGACCTTTGAAGCAAAGAAAGTTTACAGAGGGAGATACTGATAACCTGCTGTTTATTGCACGGGCAAAAAGTGGCAGGAAATTAAATATGCGGATATGGTGGGATCGGCAGACGCATCGGATTTTGGCAGTGCTATCACAGTGAAACTTTTAATGGTGACAAATATGAAAAGCTTAGATGTAAGAAATCAAAAAATAATAGAAGCGGTTATAGAAAAAGCTGACCGAGTATGTCCGAAATCTCTTGCAATGATTGGAATATACGGGTCTTTCGCAACGGGCGATTTTCACGAAAAATCGGATTTGGATTTGCTTGTTTTAATAAATGATGATAATGGCTGGCAATTGGGATGTACATTTATACAAGACGATCTGGAAATTGGTCATGATATTTATTGCACTACATGGGAAGATCTGGAGGAACTCTCTCTTTATAACAGCCCCCATATTTCAAAGCTTATGGATTCTCAAATTGTATATTGTGCGGATGAAAAATACGCGGACAAGTTAAAATCGCTACGGAAAAAAACAAAAAATATCCTACTGTCTCCCTTGTCAGAAGAGGATTTTGTTAAAGCGGTAAATATGATGAAAGAGGCGGAACACTTTTATTTGTCCGCTGTAATTTCGGAGGAAATGACCGATATTCGGGTACAAACAGGTTATACGGTATATTATATTGAAAACGCGATTGCGATGCTTAATAAAAAGTATTTTCGTTTTGGAACAAAACGTATTTACGAGGAACTTGAGTTAATGGAAAACAAGCCGGATAAGCTTTGCGAAATGATAGAGAGCGTATTACAAGCGGATTCCGCTGAACGTATCAAAGAATCATTAACGATATTAATGCAGAAAATCATGCATATATTCAAAAAAATGAAAGCAACCTTTGCGGCGGAGAAAAAAACGTAACACCGAATTCCATTGGCGGAACATATGAGGAAATGTTTTCAAACTGGCGGAATAAAATGTATTTTGCGGCAAAGGAAAATAACAGGCATCTCGCATTTATGAGTATGGTCAGTTTTAACGCAATGATTTCCGATATATGCGAAAAAACGGACATCGGCGAATATAATGTATTTAAAGGCTATGATCCTAAAAATCTTGAAAAAACAGCGGCGGCGTTTGATGATTTAATAAATGAGTATTTACAAAAAGAGTATCGAAAAGCAAACTTACAGGCAGAACGATACAAAGATATAGACTCTTTTGTCCGGCAATATTTAGGATAAGAAAGCTGTTGCTTGCTTTTCTTGCAGCTGTCAGGCAGGTTAAAAAAGTCGTTGGAAAACTAATATGCGGGTATGACGGAACTGGCAGACGCGCCGGATCTGGGTAGCGTTAATACAGTGGAGTCTTTGAATTACTTAGATAGCGGACAGGCTAATAAGAATTTGAAGCCAATTTAGAAGACGATATTCCCGAAAAAACGAGATTTAAGCTTGACAATTTTGTTGAAATATAGTATAATCTAATTATGGTTGTTGGTGATTTGATGTAAAACGGCAAAAATTTAATATATGCACCTGTGGCGAAATTGGCATACGCGATAGATTTAGGGAGCGTTACTATAGTGGAGCAATTGATGCTGGAAAATGTTTGAAATTAAAATCCGGTTGTCAAATCGGAGTTTATGGAGGTAAATATGTTGACATATTCTATTATTGTTTTTTCAGTAACAGTACTTTTGACAATATTCGGTGCTATTATTTATAGTGGCAATACAAAGCTGATACACTCTTACCACCAAACAAAAGTAACCGATAAGAAGGAATACGGCAAAGCTTTCGGCAAGTCCGTGTTTGTGCTTTCAGCAACGACATTGCTTAGTGGTATCGTTGCTTTATTGGATGATTCTGATATGATTGCAATTATCGCTGTTGCAATTCTTGTTATTGGCATAGGTATTGGTATTGGCTGTATTGCTGCGGTACAAAAGAAATATAATAAAGGCATTTTTTAACTGCCCATTTGTAGTGTTGTTTATTTGTTGAGAAAATAGGAATTCGCGGGGATTAAAAATGATACAAAAAATTAATTTGAAAGATAGTGCTAACTCGATTGATGAGTTGTTTTTATATAAGAGAATTGGCACGCTTAACAATCACATGTTAAATGTGTTACAGGCTGAAAATAGGACTCTGGATTTTCATATACACGAAAATTCCGACGAAATGTTTTATTGTATTGAGGGCGAGTTTGATATTGAATTTGAGGATGGATTAACACATCTGCATGATGGTGATTTTATAATTATACCCAAAGGCACAAAACATCGTCCTGTCTGCAAAACCTTAGTCAAGTGTCTTTTGATTGAGGTGGAAGGAACTTTAAATAAGGACAATACAGGCGGTGCCTACAAAGATTAAATTGATTTCTATTCATCAAATTCCTGTTTGTTAGGCAGACAATTTTATATATGCGAATGGCAGAACCAGCAGGCACTTCGGATTTGGGCGGCGTTACTACAGTGGAGATTTATCTGCTGCTGTCAAGCAGATAAGAAATCGGCAGAAACTTGAATAAGCGCCCGTGGCGGAACTGGCAGACGCGTTGGATTTGGGTAGCGTTATTTTAGTGGAGATTTTTGCTTGACAAACACACGAAAATCTTGTATAATAATATTATTACTTTATGCTTATTTGCGATTTTATGTTAAATGATGAAAAATAATACGCACCTGTGGCGAAATTGGCATACGCGATAGATTTAGGTTCTATTTCCGAGAGGAGTGCAGGTTCGACCCCTGTCAGGTGCACCATGAAACACTGACAAAAAAGATATTATGCCCACAAACGGCTGTACAAAGCCATTTGTGGGCATAAATCTTGTGAAAAACAAGAGTTCTCATCCGTAGATATTTTCGACACAAAAGTGGACTTGAACCCTCCCATGTAAAATTTTTCAAGTAGATTTTGGACAATATGCACAGAGCGCCTGTGAGTGATCTCTCTAACCGGAGAGATTATTCATGGGCGCTTTTTTGTTTTCAGAACCCTGACAAAAAAACTTTTGACGGGATTTGAACCCTTTTGGCAACAAAATTTTTGCAGTTGAATTTGGTCAAAATGACGAAATCAAAAAAACGAAAGGAAGTTGATTAGCAAATCATGTACCATATAAAAGTGAACGGTGTGACGTTTCGAGCAGCCGTTGAAAACATGTCACCGACGGATACCGACCCTTACAAGGAATTGGCAAACGCAATTATTCTTCAAGCGGTCGAAGATTACCGCAAATGGGCGAAAGAATATTCCGACAGTCGGGATGACCGAAAATTGCGGAAACAAATCGTTGAGCTGAAAGAATTCTTTCGTTCGGAGTGGTTTTCGATACTCACAAACCTTGACGGAGAGCAGCTTCTGGCGAGGCTGAAATCCGAACTTGAAGAACAAAGTTATTACGTTTTTTAGAGCCTGTAAATTGCTTTTTAAAGCAGTTTGCAGGCTCTTTTTTGGTACAATATAACCATAGCTTGTAGTCGGTATCACGACAACACTTACA
>ERZ777305.564-NODE-564-length-59803-cov-6.474125_pt1 | contig 59803 bp, 59 predicted proteins | sample MGYA00374965_ERZ777305 | MGnify/ENA primary metagenome ERZ777305 (study PRJEB29328, sample SAMD00013331) | mouse gut metagenome | study: EMG produced TPA metagenomics assembly of the Metagenome analysis of fecal microbiota from mouse which was promoted...
CTACGCCGGTTTCCCCCTCCGCTGCCTTAGTACTGTATTAGACATGTAGAGGGGGGCTAATGTTCGGCAAGGTATGCGGCTGCAAGTTTAAGGTAAGACAAGTCGCGAGCCTGCAATATAGCGGCGTTAGGGTCGGTAATATTAGTGTGGGCTTCAATTGTGGCAATGGCATTATCTAAACTTGGGAACCACTTAACAGTTAAGTTGCGGGCTTGTTCGTAATCATCAAATTGCGGCGTCTGCTTTTCGCCTACAACTCGTGCGAGAAAACCTTGAGAGATGTCTAGCATTCCCCATCCAGGGATTGGGGTTTCGGAATTACCGAGCTCGGCAATAATTCTGCAGTTACAACCGGTTTCCTCTTTGGTCTCGCGGACGGCGGCTATGAGTGGAGTTTCGTCAGCTTCGATTCCGCCTCCGGGAACTTTGTAATAATTATGATTTTGCGCGTGCACAATGGCTACTTGCTCTTGCGTATCGAGCAGTACTACTCGGACAGCTTTACGAGGTTTCATTTATTTCTCGCGCTTGATAATTGGGAATGGTACAGCTTCGCGACCGGAAACGCCTTCAAGTAGCCAGAAGTTGCGTTCGGAATTACCCCAACCACAGGCAGGAGGCATACCGTATTCCAACATTTCAACAAAGTCCATGTCAAGCATTTGAGCTTCATCGTCACCATTGTCGCGCATGGCCTGTTGTTCCTCAAAGCGGGCGAGCTGGTCGAGTGGGTCGTTGAGCTCAGAATAACCATTACCCATCTCGGTACCGGCAATAATTGGGTGAAAGCGCTGGGTAACCAGAGGGTTTTCGTCGGACTTTTTAGCAAGCGGACTAAGGCTGAGTGGTTCCTCAATTAGCCAATATGGTCCGGCGGAAGTCTTGCGAATGAGTTTCCAAATATTGTCAATTAGGCGACTATCAGCTACAGTGGGGTCAACCTTGACGCCATTTTCGCGCAAGATATCGAGAGCTTTCTTGCGGTCAAGGTTAAAGACATCAATACTGAATTTTTCCATCAACAAGTCAGCATATTTAATGCGCGGCCATTTGCAATCAAGATCAATTTCGAAACCACCGACGTTAAACTGGAGCGTACCCCAGGTTTCTTTGGCGACATACTTAATCATCTCTTCATATAAATCCATGCCGTCTTCGTAATCTTCATAAGCAGCGTAGCTCTCAAAAGCGATATGTTCGGGTAGATGCTCGTCGTCCACTCCTTCATTGCGAAAACGGGGGCCAATGTCATAGACTTTTTCAAAACCGCCACCGAGTAAACGCTTCAAAGGAAGTTCTTGGGAAATGCGAAGGTAATAATCTTCGTCGAGTGCATCCATATGAGTGACAAATGGATTAGCGTCGGCGCCACCAGTGGTATGCTCAAGCACAGGAGTGTTAACTTCGATAAAGCCATGCTTGTTCATAAAATCACGTGTGGCTTGCCAGAATTTACTGCGGCGCACAAGGCGTTCGCGGACTTCGGGATTGACATTCATGTCGACATAGCGGCGGCGATAGCGCTCTTCCTTATTGGTGAGGCCATCGTAGCCTGGAAGCGGGCGTAAAGCCTTGGTGAGCAGGCGCACCTGATTGGCGAAAATTGAAATTTCACCGGTGCTAGACTTACCTACGGTGCCTTCAACTTCGATAAAATCGCCAGTGTCGAGTAGTTTGAGCTGTTTGATGCCAAAATAACCAGGAGTGATATCGTCGGTTTTTTGCATGAAAATCTGAATTTCGCCGAAATAGTCGCGAATTTTGACAAAAGCAATCTTGCCAAAGGCGCGAATTGCTACGATGCGACCAGCGGCGCAGACGGTTTGTCCATCTTGTTCGGCAAAATGATTAAGAATCGTAGAAATTTTGATATTGCGGTGAGATTTTGCGGGATAAGGGTCAATACCAAGTTCACGGATTTGGTTGAGTTTGCGTAAACGCTCATCGCGATAGTCATTCAGTGTTGTCATAACCTATATTATAGCATAAAAAGCGACTTTTTGGCCAGAAAACCAGTGCTTATATTGACTTTTTGAGAAAAGTGTGCTATAATGGAAGAAGGAGGTCGTATATTTTACAAAAATTATTTTTGAACTCATAGAGAATATAGAAGGGAGGGTTCTATATGAGAAAAGAACCGAATAAGGACGTGCCGGCATGGGCGATTGCGTTGCTGATTGCTGTGGTGACTTTGGGGGTACTAATGTTGTGCTACCTTGGGCTGTGGCATACGGCGCTGGAACATGACACGGTGTTGGCGCTGCTTGATTTGCCTTGGCCGCGAGTTAAGTATGGCAAAGGATGCCTGATTGGCGTTCTTGTGTTGCTGATACTGGCTGTAGTAACTTTTACTTTTTGTTTTGAGCAGCCGAAAAGACGTATTAGTAGGGCGTTGTTAAATACTTTCGGTGTTGCTTTATTGACAGTATTGACTGTAGGAGCGTGTTGTATATCTTATTCTGCGCACTTAGCGCGCCAAGGCATTGGCACGATGCAGACCGCATTGGATACCGGTTACCGTCAGGAAGAGGGGAAGCTGGTGGGAAATCTTGGTATTTATGGCGGATGGCTTAAGCCGGACGGTGAAGCGCAGATTTATGTTTGTCGGCAAATCGATAGCTTTGGGCCATTCCCGGAACAAATCCTGGAAGATACGGCAGCTCAGCCGTTTAGTGAAGGCTATGAACAATATTCACGTTTTGAGCAGGATGGGCTAGTGCAGCTTCATGCAGTATCGGTTTATCACTATCATGATGGGTACTGGTTGGTGGTAAAAAGGTTTGTCGATATTCGTGACTTGTGTATCGAGTTGGAAGCGTTGGACGATTTGCAAAAGTATATCGTCCAGATGCAATATAATCGTCATACCGGAGATATTGGCAACCTTACTCGGAAGTTTGAGGAAGTCGCCGGCGAGGCGGTTACACGTATGCAGTAGGTTTAGAAGAGTTCAAAAAAGCGGTGCTAACAATATATTATGGCACCGCTTTTGATATTTTGAGATATTTAAGCGAGAGATTTGATTTTGATCTTTTTGCCGTTGAAATCAAAACTTTCGTCAGCTTTGCGCCCCATAAGCTCTTTGCCAAGAGGAGATTCGTGGGAAATCTTGCCCTCAAGTGGGTTGGCTTCGACTGGCCCTACCAGAGTATAAGTGAATTCTTTGCCGTCCATGTCAATTACTACGGAAGCGCCAATGGCGATTTTGTCGCCTTTTTTGGGGGCTTTGATTATGGAGGCGTTCTTAAGGATTTCTTGAATTTCGATGATGCGGTTCTCGACGGTCTTCTGTTCGGTGCGAGCATCAGTGTATTCTTGGTTTTCGGAGAGGTCTCCAAAAGCACGGGCCGTAGCGATACGTTCGGCAATGGCTGGACGTTGCGCGATTAGCTCGGCTAGTTCTTGTTCGAGCTCAGCCTTTCCGGCTGGCGTTAGATTCACAGTCTTTTTCATAACTATCCAGAGTTTATCACTGATTTTTGAAAAAGTAAACCCTTTGGCTTAAAAAATTTTTGAAAGGCTTACCATCTTACTTTCACCAGTGGCGCGGTCGGTGATTTCAGCTTGGCCAGTAGCAAGAGTTTTGTCGCTGACGACGACGCGGTATGGCATGCCCATGAGTTCAGCATCGGCAAACTTTTCGCCGGGACGAAGGTCGCGGTCATCATAAAATACGGCGTCTTCGTGGTCTTGGTAGAGCGCATCGGCCTGCTTGGTTCCCTCTTCGCCAATTCCGATGAGATAGTATTTGTATGGAGCAATCTGTTCGGGCCAGATAAGACCACGGTTGTCGCAGAATTTTTCAGCAATCACGCCCATGACGCGGGAAACACCGATACCATAGCAACCCATGAGAACGGTTTTTCTTTGGCCGTCTTTGTCATTGAAAGCGAGGTCAAGCGGTGCGGAATATTTGGTTTTGAGAGTGAAGATGTTGCCGACTTCGGCGGCTTTGGTAGATTGCAAATCTTCGCGCTTGACGCCTAGTTCGGCTAGGACTTCATCATTTAGCACTTCTTCGTTCAAAACAACTGATTTGTCGGCATTGTAATAAATAGTATCTTCGCCGATGCCAGTGAGAGTCTGGAATTCGTGGCTGTATTTAGAAAAGACGCCGCCGCTAGCAAAAGTTTGGAAAGTGTCAGCGCCAATTCCAAGGCGGTCAAAGATGTTTTTGTAGGCGGTTTCTACTTGATGATAAAAAGCATCATGTTCTTCTTCGGTAGTAGAAAAACTATATAAGTCTTTCATTAGGAATTCGCGACCGCGCATGATGCCAGACTTGGCGCGGAGTTCATTACGGAATTTGGTCTGAAATTGGTAAACGTAAATTGGCAAATCTTTGTAACTAGATATGTAGGATTTTAACATTTTGGTGACTGGCTCTTCATGAGTTGGTGCGAGGCCAAGTTCACCACCGGCGGCGAGTTCAGTTTTGAACCAGATATCCATTTTTTCGATATCCCAGCGGTCAGTTTTTTGCCACGGTTCGGGGTTTTGCAATGAAGACATTAGAATTTCTTGACAACCGATTTGGTTGAGCTCGTCGCGGATGATGGCTTTGATGTTTTCAAGAACACGGAGGCCGAGTGGTAGGTAGTCATAAATCCCGGCTAGTTCTTTGTGCACATAACCGGCGCGGCTAAGAAATTGAGCACCACGTGCAGTTTCGTCCTTGGGCGCGGTACGGAGAGTTTTGACAAATGATTTACTAAAACGCATATTGGAATAATTATAGCATATCAGTGGATTTTTGGATAATGTAGTTACCCCACTCGTTGAAGCCTGGGCGGCTACGTTTGTGTGAAGTGTTGGTGATGTATTCTACGATTTTTGACGGTATAGGGAGATTTTGTAGAAGTTGAGCTAAATCCTCAGGAGTAAATTCAGTATACAGCTTACCTTCTTTGATTCTGTCGCTGTTTCCGACTTTAAAAGAAGTATAGATAACTCCGCTAGGTTTGATGGCGCGAAGCATTTTAGTAAAAATATCTGGTAAACTTTTTCTTTCGACATGAAGGATGGATGAGCAGGCCCAAATACCGTCGTAAACATTTTCCTCATTGAGCTCATCGAAAAGTAAGTAATCGACTTTTTGGCCGATATATTCACTTGCAAGTTTGCAGATTGCGATAGATCCATCTGTGGCGCGGACACGGTAGCCTTGTTCTAAGAAATGTTTGCTGTCGCGTCCTGAACCACAACCAAAATCAAGGATATAGGCTTTTTGTGGTAGATACTTTTCGAATAAAGTATATAAACCGGTAACGTCCCAATTTTGAGTTTGCATACAATATTCTGCGGCTTGGTCTTCGTAATATTTGAGAGTATTGTATGAAGCACTCATAAGCTAAAACGCGATATATAATAAGTAGAAGGCGATCCCATTTGATAGGATATGAAGTAGTATACCACTCCAGATTGTACCAGTGATTTCACGTAAGCTACAAAGAACAATACTGAGCATAAAAACGCTAACGCCTACATTCCATTGGCCGTGTAGTAGTCCAAAGAGTGCAGATACGAGCAAAATGGCAACTGGAGCCTTGAGGCGATTGCGAAGTTTGCCATAGAGCCAGCCACGCATGACGATTTCCTCAGCAATTGGGGCGATAATTACGAGAGCGAGAATGGCTAAGAGTCTATCGCCGGTAGTGACAAAATAACCAAAACCGGTTTCTTGGGTTTGGTCAGGTTGAAACCATGGAAAGACACGCATGATATTGGTGAGTAAGTTTGCGCCTACTAGATAAACAACATACCCAATTGGAGCAAGACCAATGTCGACAAAAGTTGGTAGGTGTTGTAGCCCAAGTTCAGTGGAATTCGTAGCGAGAAGATTGTCTTTTGTGGTGGTTTTTGTCTTTTTCTTGTAGTAAAGGTCGAACAAATGAGGAGGGATATAGATTACGAGAAATAGGGTAATGAGATAAGTGAGGGCGTAATAAATGCAAGTCCAAAATGGATTGGTAATTTTGCTTCCCAGAATCCAGGACATGGGATAAATAATAAACTGGCTGGCGGTCATAGCAAGTGCGGTCCAGGCTAGCACAAAGATAATAAAATAAATAGTCTGCTTGTTGATTTTGTGCGGTTGCTTGGCTGATGCGGTTTTGGTTGTCATTAGAAGAACCTTGTAATATCAAGAATAGAGATGATGGCAATGAGCATAAGTAGAACCATCATAGCGCGAGAAACGATACGCTCCTCGGTCTCTTTGGTGAGAGTTTTGCGGCGGAGACGATAAATAGCGATAAGGAGCCAGCGGCCGCCGTCGAGCGCGGGAATAGGTAGAATATTCATGCAAGCGAGTGAAACGGATACGAGAGCAGCTAAGAATGCAAGATTAGTAAGGCCACTTTCAGCAAAAGCGGGAAAAATGACGCCAATAATGCCGACCGGGCCAGAGACAGAATCTCCAGCAGATTGAAGAGCGCTTTGACCGGCTTCACGAACCTCACTATTGAAACTGAATTGTTGGACTACGCCGGAGACTAGATTCCAGACTAGTTCACCAAGACTGCGGAACGTTTCGCCGGTAAGCTGTAGTGTGGTACCGACGCCGACAATGGGGGCAGACCAAGTGGAACGAATGAAGGTTTGGCCAGAAGTCATAGAAATACCAAGGGCATATTCGGAACCGGCAGGATTAAGTTTGGGCTCTAGGACGATTTCTTCCTCTCCGCGAAGAATGGTGTATTTCCCCGTGTTACCAGCGTGTGAGGTGCCATAATCGGTGACTTCAGTGGGCAAGGTAATGAGTTTATTATCAATAGCAATGAGTTTGTCGCCGGACTGCATGCCAACTTTGGCGGCAGGAGAATCGGGTAAGACTTCGGCGATTGTAATGCCCTCGCCGGTGATTTGTGCATCATTTTCGAGGTAGAATTGGTTGTTGATGAACTGTGGCATACCCGTGAAGGCGAGGATAGTAAGAATGATAGCAGCCACGAGCCAGTTCATTAGCACTCCGCCAAAGAGGATTTTGGTTTTGCTCCAAAAAGTAGCGGCGCCAAAAGTGCCCTTACGACGGTCGGAATCAGATTCTCCATCCATGGCACAAAATCCGCCAATTGGCAAGTAATTGAGACTAAGAATAAGGCTATCTTGAGGCTTTTGCCATTCGGACTTAGGTAACCTAGTCCATTTGCCGTTCTTTTTTATCCAGGCAATTGCGCGAGGCGGAAAGCCGATACCGAATTCGTTCACCTTGACGCCGTTCTTGCGCGCCATGATAAAATGACCGAGCTCGTGTGCAATCACGAGTAACATCAAGATAATGATACCAATTATAACCCCAAAAACAATCTTCATGCTATCTATTGTATCACACCTATGCTTTTAGCAAAATACACTTTTCCTTGGGCTGCCCTTGGGCGCTAGCCCGAGTCTTATGCCCTGCGGAAAAGGTATTTTACACTAGGCGTATGGGTTTACTTACCAAATCGGCGTTGTCGACCATGGAATTCCTCGATGGCGGCAAGAGCATCGTCGCCGTCCATATCAGGAAAGTTTTTCTCCAGAAACCAGAATTCGGAATAGGCACTACGCCAAAGTTGAAAACCAGAAATTCGTTGTTCGCCGGAGCTACGTACGACCATATCGAGAGCTGGGACTTCAGGATGATAGAGATATTTGGCAAAAGTTTCGGGGGTAAGGCTAGTCTCACCGGCAGCAATTGCGCTCGTGGCGGCGTCAGCGATTTCCCACTGTCCACCATAGTTAAAGCAGAAAATTACACTAAGGCCGGTATTATCTTTGGTTTCAGCTTCAGATTTTAACAGGCGTTGCCAAAGTTTGGGGTCAACTGGTTCGGGGCGGCCCATTAAAACAATTCGCAGATTGTTCTTTTTAGCCTTTTTGGTGAGACTGTCGATTTTTTTGCCAATTAGGCCCATAAGATAGTTGATTTCTTCTGGACTACGATCCCAGTTTTCGGTACTGAAGACAAAGAATGAAACGTATTTGACTTCAGTATCCATTAAGGCATCGACAATTTTGTCAACTCGGTCGAATCCGCGACGGTGACCTTCTAAGGTTGGTAACCCGCGGGCGCGTGCCCAACGGCGGTTACCATCGGCAATAAAGCCTAGGTGTATGAGTTCGCTCGCCATTAGATTGCCATAATTTCCGCGCTTTTGTCTTTGAAAGTGGCATCGACTTTCTCAGTGTAGGTTTTGGTGAGTTCGTCAATGGATTTTTCGGCTTTTTTGGAGGTATCTTCGGGAAGTTCGGCGGTTTTGAGCTCTTTGCGGGCATCTTCACGGACGTTACGAATAGCAACTTTGGCGTCTTCGACTTTGCTGGAAGCAATTTTGACGATTTCCTTGCGGCGTTCTTCGGTAAGAGGTGGTACTGGTACGCGCACGACGTGACCATCATCAGACGGATTGAGGCCGAGAGCTTGGTCGTCGCGAATAGCTTTGGAGATGTTCTGAATGTTGCTCGGGTCAAAAGGTGTTACCAGGAGCATCGTGCCACCGGAGGCGGTGACATTAGCAACTTGGTTGAGTGGCATAAACTGGCCATAGGCCTCTACCTTGATATTAGCCAGCATGTCGGGATGAGCACGACCAGTGCGTACCTTTTTCATTTCGTCTTGAAAGCGCACAATCACGCTATCCATGGCTTTACGATATTCAGTATCATCAAACATAATCTAATCCTTTCTTGGGTTTGATAATAATTTACGTCCAAAAAGCACCCTGGTGGGGTGCTTGAGGATTATTCGGTGACACCGAGTTCGAGACGCCTGAACTGACGAACAGTGATATTTTCGCCGGTCTTAGCAATTGCTTCCTTGATGAACTGAGCTACGGTCATAGTATCATCAAGGATGTATGGTTGCTCCATCAAAACCTTATCAGAGAAGGCCTTTTTAATTTGGCCACCGATGATTTGGTCTTTCATGTTTTCTGGGCCATGGAAGTTGGCCTCAAATTCCTTCTTTTTAGCTTCCATTACATCAGTCGGAACATCTTCGATACTAATGTAGGCTGGGTTCATTGAAGCAATTTGCATAGCGAGTTTGTGAGCCAAATCTTTAAATTCTTCGGTCTTAGCAACGAAGCTAGTCTCACAGTTGACTTCGACGATGGCGCCAAGGCGGCCGTCGTGAATGTAACTGTCGATGATACCTTCGCGAGTTTCGCGGTCGCCACGTTTTTCGGCTTTGGTCATTCCCTTTTTGCGCATGGCATCAAGGGCTTTATCGAAATCACCTTTGGCTTCAACGAGGGCTTGCTTAGCATCGGTCAAGCCAACGCCAGAAAGTTCTTTGAGTTTTTTGATGAGCTCAATGGAAATCGCTTTGACTTCATTGGCTTTGGTTTTGAGTTCTTCGCTCATAATTCCTCCTTAAATTACGCTTTCTTAGCTTCGCCTTCTTTGATAGCGGCGACGATGTAATCCAAAATTAATTGTACAGATTTGATAGCATCATCGTTAGCTGGGATGATGTAGTCAATATTGGTTGGGTCGACATTGGTATCAGCAATGGCAAAAACTGGTATGTTGAGGGAGTTAGCCTCTTTGATAGCGTTCTTGTCTTGGCAAGCATCAACTACGATGATTGCAGCTGGTTGCTCGGTCATATCTTTGATGCCACCATAGCGTTCGTTCAAAAGGTCGATTTCTTCTTGATAGCGTTGAACTTCGAGCTTGGAATAGCGAGCTTCGAGCTCACCGGAAGCCATGCGACGCTCCAAATCCTGGAGCTTCTTGATTTGACGGTTGACAGTTTCAACATTGGTAAGAGTGCCACCTACCCAACGCACAGTGACGTAAGGCATATTGACGGACTCAGCAGCAGCTTTGGTGATGTCTTTGAGCTGCTTTTTGGTACCTACAAATAGGACCTTTTTGCCAGATGCAACAATTTTGGAGATTTCTGGCAGAGCTTTGTCAAGAGCTTCAACGGTCTTTTCAAGGTTGATGATATGGCCGCCTTGGCGTTTACTATGAATGTATGGCGCCATCTTTGGGTGCCAGCGGCTAGTTTTGTGGCCAAAATGCGCTCCAGATTCGAGCAAGGCCTTAATATCGACTTCTACAGTCATGGTTTTCCTTTCCCTTTGTTGCGAGATTTTATCAGGAAACCTCTCGCAACTGTTTCGTTTAACTTGTTATGTCATAATGTTAGCACAGATAGGAGAAAATGTCAAACGAAGTGGTTATTTTATGTTCTCTTTTATCTCCCTTTTGCTATTTCTATATAGAACAAACATTAAAAAATGCCAATGCAGATGGTTCTACCAATTTTATCGTACTTTCATTTACTATAAATATAACATCTAAGTTCTTCTCCTAAATTAGAATTCTTTATCTAAATATATAATACTATTTATTTTAGTATACAAAAAGGCCCCGCAGAGGGGGGCCTTTTCCTAAAATCTTGAGATTATTTTTCGGCTTCGGCAGCGGCCTTTTTGGCAGCTTCTTTTTCGGCTTTCTTGGCTTTGTTGCCAAGGCTAGCACGGAGGGCTTCAGCACGCTTAGCACGAGCCTTGAAGCGGTCAACGCGACCCTCGGTGTCGATAATCTTCTCCTCACCCGTAAAGAATGGGTGTGAAGCGGAAGAAATCTGAACTTTAATCAATGGATATTCTTGACCATCTTCCCATTTGATGGTTTCCTCGCTCTGGGCGGTAGATTTGGTCAAAAACTTGAAATTAGCGGCCTCATCCATGAACACCACATAGCGGTAATCTTGGGGTTGTGAAACTTTTGTACTCATAATTCTTTAAATTATAGCAAAGTTTTTTGAAAATGTAAAGAGAAAAGGCGGATTATATAATCCGCCAGTGATAACCCTAGGGTTATGCTTTGAAAATGTTTTTGGTAGGAGTATTGACATATTAGAAGTTGTCACGTACGCTGCGCGCAAAATCTGCCAACTGCTGTTCTGAAGCACCATGTGCTTTATACTTATCGTATGCTTCATCAGCTGTTCTTCCAATGATGTCAGTACCAGGCACTTTAGTTTGTCCAATGCCCCGCAAATAGGTGCGGTTTTGTGCATCTGTGGATAATGTGGTTTCATTGCCACGTCCTGCATAAGTCGCCATCCATACTCACCCCCTTTCGTTTTGATGATGGACGGTAAATGCATGTTTATGCTCTAGTCTGCAAAAATCACAGACTGGGCGTATTCTAGCATGAAGAATGAAAAAAGTCAATATTAGGCGTCGAGTTCGCGCAGTTTGGCGACAAACTCTTTAACATTTTTGACGGTGTTTTTGGGGTTAGCGGGGAGGTTAATTTCGGGATTATGAACGAAATCGAGGCTAGTGATGAGCCGATAGACCACCTTGGCGAGCTGCTTTAAGTCTGACATGTTGGCATCGCTATAAGTGTAGACTTTGTCATGTACTAGGTCGTCATTGTCGGGAGAAACAAATAGAATGTGCCCAGCAGTTACTTTGTAACTGCGATAAGTTGGAGATAAGTTAAGCAATAACTTATAAAATTCAAGTTGCAAAGCATATTTATAGAGCGTAAAGTGACTTTGCCAGTTTTCTTTGTGGTAATTACCAGTCTTGAAATCATAAACCTCGATGGTTTTGGTGTCAGGATTGAGGTTGATGTGGTCAATCTTACCAGTGAGTGGAACGCCGTCAAGTACGAGATGTTCAGAAGAAAGATTGACTTCACCCTTGGCATGAGCATGGCGTAAGATGTCGCGGAAGGAGTTTAGCGAAATCTTGAGACTCCTAGTACCCTTTTCGCGCAAATCGGCAATCTGCTTGGGGTCTAGTGCGAGGTCATTAGTTTTATCCTGGAAAAGCGTGAGGGCGGCAGTATCGTCAATTTTCTGGTTGGTCACTTGCTCAAAGACGGCATGGATAAGATTACCATAAGCGAGTTGTGGTGTTAGCGGTTCGTCGGGGCAGTGTAAAATACGTTTCTGATAAATTTGCTCAGGTCCGGCATAAACAATGTCAATAAAAGTCGTGAGGTCAGTGGCAGTGAGGCGATAATTCTCCAAGTTGGATTTGAGTAAGAGCTCGAGCTCAGGAGTGAGATTCTGATAGGCGGCCGCCCAGCTGTGCTGGATAGTTTCAAGATTAGTGGTGACGTCAAAATCTTGATAATGAGTGTGAATTTCTTGGCAAACTTCGGGAAGATAGGGCGAAAGTTGACGTTCGGCTTTTTCATCGCGCTGTTCGTTGAGATAACTGAGGCGGGCAACGTTTTTACCAGAAAAATCTTGGATAGAATTGGTCATGATGAGGTGGGATTTGGCGCGGGTGATAGCTACAAAAAGCAGGCGTAAGCGTTCATCTTCGGTGGCGCCAGTGTGGCGAATTTGCACAAGGTTGCCAGGTAGAACGAAGGTGTTGTTATTACCTTTGGATTTACCCCACGCCCAGTCGTCAACCGCAATCAAGAAAACGTATTTGAACTCTAATCCCTTACTCTTGTGGGCTGACATTACTTGGATGGCGTGTTCGCTATCACGATAAGGGTTAGTTTTGACAATAGTGGCTTCGGCGGCGGTATAATCATCGAGCATTGTGATAAAATCGGCAAGATGTGGACGAGAGTTTTTGGTATGATTTACTACGGTATCGCGCAAGGTGGCGAGATTTTCATAGAATTCAAACTGTTCGATTGGTGTACTGTGCTCGGTATAATAATTGAGATAGGGTGAACGATAATCACTGTTGGGCATTGGGCTGGCACCGATAAGATAATTGAGCCAAAGTTCGAGTGGGGTGTCAAAGCTGAGCATAGCAAGCTGAGCTAACCATTGAGCGATTTGCTGAAGTCTTTCATCACTGGATTCGACGAGATAATTGAGCGTGGCTTGGAGAGTTTCATGGGCTTTTTGCACAACACCTAGCGAGGTGAGGGCTGGAACTTCAAAAAAAGGAAAACTGAAGATCTCCAGTAGACGATGCGTGGGTTGTTGTTCGTTGGCAAGAGCGAAGACAAATTGTGCCAATACTATTAGTTCGTGAATCTTGCTATCCTCTAGTAGATTAGACTTTTTCTCGTAAGCAATATCGATATTTTGCGCTTTGAGATAGGGTAAAAGTGGAGTAACGTATTTGTGCTTGGGGGCAATAACGGCGATATCGTCGGGATTTTCGCCATTTTGGAGTAATCTTTTGATTTCTTCCGCAACCCAATAATACTCATGGTTGGCAGTAAGAAATTCGTGGCGCGAAATTTGATTTTCAGTAGGCTCTTTTTGAGATAAGTCAGTCATGGAGCGGAGGACTTTGTTCACCTGGTGTTGTTTAGTAAAGCTATCGGTAACTTGTTCGGCGATGTGATGAGAAAAGTCCAGGATTTCGCCAGTGCTACGATAATTGTCGCATAGAGTGACGACTTTGGCTTGATAATAATTCTGAAAATCTATGAGGTTAGAAGCATTGGCACCCTGGAACTCGAAGATGGCTTGATCGTCATCACCTACAGCCATTACGTCCGGCGCTTCATAGTCGGTAAGTAATTTAATGAGTTCAAACTGTGATGGGTTGGTATCTTGAAACTCGTCTAACAAAATATACTGGAAGCGCTCGGAGAGACTTAATCGGAAGCCGCGGTCTTCGCGTAAGGCACGGATAGCCTCCTCAATCATGTCAGCAAAATCAAAAAGGTTGTCGGCGCGTAACTTTTGGTCGTACTCAGCCATAATATGTGCAAGTGATAAGAGTTTTTTGTTAGCAATGTAATCTTTGAGGCGGTAACTGCCATCGGCGTTGCATTCGAAGCGCTGATTTTTCCATTTGGTGAGCGGACTGACGCTAGGTTTCTCTTTGGCGGTCTCGGCGTCGATAATTTGTGCGAGTTCACGCGCCAGCAAGTTAGCCGTAGATTCAATACCACCAACAATTGGGTCAGCATTAGTGTAGCTAGCTAAAATTTCGAGAATTGGCTGATAGACTTCACTCACGGCTTGGTCAAATTTGGCTCGTGGTTCAAGTTGTTCAAGATACGGTGTGACTTCTTCGCTGATTTTGGCATTATCAGTCAAGTTTCGTTCGGCAATTTTTTGTAAATCGGCAGCGGAGAGACGGGCAGATTTGGCGTTCTGGATAGTTTCTACTAAATCGTTTACGCTTGCAGTTCTGAGAATATCATTTATTGGCAAATTCTCCCGGATGTCGTGAACAAATTTGAACTGTGTCACCCCATCGATAGGTGAGTCAAGACTGCGGTCAAAATTTTCAGCGTAGTTTTTGTAACGTTCGAGAATATTGGCACCAAAAGCGTGATAGGTATAGATATTAACGTCGGTGGCGGCGCGGCCAATCATTGAACCCAGACGCTCGCGCATATTGCTGGCACCAGATTCGGTAAAAGTGAGACAGAGAATATTCTCAGGATTTGTGTCGGTGTTTTCAAGAATATAGGCCACTTTGGCGGAAAGGAGCTGAGTTTTGCCAGTGCCGGGACCGGCCAGCACTAAAAGTGGGCCGTCGAGATAAGAAACTGCCTCTTGTTGCTCTTTATTTAGTCCCATATTCTAATGTAATTAAGTTTTCTAAATGTGGCGTACGTGGGAAAAAGTTGAATGGGATGATGCTACTGACGCGGTATTTGTTGGATAAAATCTTAACATCGCGGGCCTGAGTGGCAGGATTGCAAGAGAGGTAAATAATAGTAGGCGGGCAAATATCAAGTAGTTTGTCTAACAATTCGCTATGGCAGCCAGCTCGGGGCGGATCAAGAATAACAGTTTGGTTGGGTTGAATATATTCTAAGGCCTCTTCAGATTTGGCCCAGACTGGCTTAGCGTTCGGGATGCTTTGACAGTTGTTCTTCATTTCTTGATAGGCAGACTTATCACATTCAACAAGAGTTAGCTCTTTATCTTGTGCAACAGATAGACCAATTGTACCCACACCAGCATATAAGTCTAAGATTTTATTCGTATGGATATGCTGTTGGATCTCGCGCAAAGCCATTGCGTAAACTGGCAGATTGATTTGGAAGAAGCCATTGGGCGAATAGCTATATTTGTGGCCTAGTAAATCATCTTGCAATGGCGCAAAAACTGGATGTGACTTATGATTTTCAAACAAGCCACCACTGACTTTACCACTTTGGTCACAGCGTAATAATAATGACTGGAATTGGCGCGCATCGACCTTCTTAGTGTTAAGGTGAGACACAATTTGCTGAGCGTGTTCGAGGATTTCTGGACGTTCTAGGCTAGAGTTTTCAATTGGTACCTTGCGGTGCGTGCCACGTTCGTGAAAGGCCAGATAGATTTGCTCATCGTCATGACTATAATAGAGAGAGTACTCCATTTTATTGCGATAGAATAGACTATGGCCGTCAGTTTGCACTAGTGGAACCTCTGGTACGACAACATCATGTTGGCGGAAGATCTCTATGAGCAGCTCGCGTTTTTGTTCTAATTCATAGTCATAATCCATCATCTGCCAAGGGGAAGTAGCAAGGTAGCAAGCGTCTTGCGGCTGAATACGACGCTCAGAGGGCTGCTCGATTTTGATAGCAATTCCCTCAAGATAGTGACTTTTGTTTTTGGTAATTTTGAAATCTGTGACAATTTCTCCCGGCAAAGCATTCCAAAGCATAGCTTTCTTGCCGTCTGGCAAAGTACCGAGGGCTTGTCCGCCCGGGATAAGTTTGTCAATCTTCACTGACATTATTCGTATCTCAATGCTTCAATAGGGTTCTTACGAGCAGCTTTGATAGCAGGCGCGGTGCCAGCGATGAGCGCGATGATCATAATGACGATAATAATTGGTAAGACATTGCCAAGAGTAAACTTGAAGAGTTCGAAAGTTGGGAAGACTTCAAGGAAAGCACCAGGTTGATGTACGACTATATTGACAATTGTACCAATGAGCATGGCGACGGCAACACCAAATACCGAGCCCCAAAAGCCAAGCAAGATGGCTTCAGTTGCAAATTCACCAAAGATACGGCCAGACGACATACCCAAGGCTTTATCAAGACCAATTTCACGCGTACGCTCTTCAACTGACATCAACAAAGTATTAACAATGCCGATAGCTGCGGCGAGTAAGGCAATACCGCCGAAGATGGTGAAGACAATCATAATAACATCGAAGAAAGCGCGAATCACGCCCATCATATCATTTATGGTCCAGGCAGAATAGCCAGCGTCTTTGATGATTTGTTTGATCTCGTCTTCAGTAAAGCGGGTGTTATCGAAGGTCGCCATAGCATAGTAGGTTGGCGCTTCATAGTCGGCAGGGTAGTGTTTGGTGGCAAACTCATACATTTCGTCATAGAGGGCGCGGGAGAGTAGCATACCAAACTGCGAGGAGACAATCCCATTGGCTTCTACGCCGACCACTTCGACTTCGAAATCTTTAAAAGTATTATTGAACTCATCTTTAAGTGCAAAGATGATCTTTTGACCGATAATGTCTTCGTCTTTTTCATAACCTAAGGCTTGAGGATATTCCGGTGGGAGTACAATCTGGTTCTTTTGCTTGGCTTCGTCCGTTTGGTCGACCAAAGTACCGGCGGCTAGAGGGATATTAAAATTCCCTGGCGGCAAAATCATAGCGTTGCTAACGTTATACTTTTTGTCAGTTTTACTGCTGGTAACATAACCTGTACCATTTAGTGGGGTCGGCGAATAAAAACTATCGCTGTCAATACCGTCGATATTCTTAAGTTTTTCGATATCTTGATTACTCAACACGCCAGCAGTGTTCGCCTTCTCGGTGAACTCTTGTGGACCGGTGGATGCAGACATTTGTTCACTCATCATAGATTCGGAATCTTTGGACATGAGCATAATGAAGTTGTCACCACCGAGTGCCGAAGTTTGCTCATCAATAAAGGCATTGACACCGCTATTGATGGCGACGTTAAGAATGATTGTGAAGCTACCGACGAAAATTGCAATAATCGTGAGCAGAGTACGCACTTTGTTGCGGAAAAGATTATGGTTGGCAGTACGAATAGTTTCAAAAATACTCATTATTTATCCCCTTTCTTGGTTTTCGCTTTGGTGACTGCTTTGGATTTTGTCTTTCCTTTTGACTTAGGTGCAGATTTTTTAGTATCTGAGGTAATCTTACCATCAGAAATGCGGATTTGACGGTCACAAAGTGCGGCAAGGTCTTCATCGTGAGTAACGATAATTAGCGTGACGCCTTTTTTATTCAAATCAAAGAGTAGCTTGATAACTTTTTCGCCAGTGGTGGAGTCTAGGTTGCCGGTGGGCTCATCGGCAAAAAGGATTTTGGGGTTGTTGACAATGGCGCGAGCAATACAAACACGTTGCTTCTGGCCGCCAGAAAGGTCGTTAGCTTTAAACTTGATACGCTCAGATAATCCCACAGTTTTGAGAGCTTTCTCGGCAAGCTCGCGACGTTCTTTGCGACGTTTGCCAGCGATTTTAAGTGGGAGCATAACATTGGCGAGCACGCTATCGTTTGGGTTCATAAAGAACTGTTGAAAAACGAATCCAAAACTACGATTACGCAACTGGTTGAGTTTGCGGGCGCGCAGCTTAGTGGATTCTATCCCGTCAATTTTGACTGTGCCTTTGGTGGGCTTGTCGAGCAAGGCCAACAGGTGCATAAGAGTGGATTTACCTGAGCCGGACTTGCCTACAATTGCAACAGACTCACCGGCGTTGATGGTTAGATTAATATCTTTGAGCGCAGTAAAGGCCGTAGAGCGTTTACCGTAAATTTTTACAAGATTTTTGACTTCAATTACTGGTTCCATTTGACCATTATAACATATTTAATGTGCTTCAAGGTACTTAGAACTCGTATTTGGCCAATACTTTCCCTTCACTATCGCGAATTTCCGCTTTGACGTTTGCGAGATAATAACATTTGAAGTCGGGAGAATCTAGTGTATAGCCGGCATCTTCAGCCCAGTCAAATTCATTAATGATGGCTTGCTTGGCAGTACGATTATCGCTGTCGTCAATCGCTTCACAAAAAACGCGTAGCCAATCACTCTTTTCTGGATTGTATGCCACAATACAAACATGATTGTCAGTGGCGATTTGCTTCGCGACATTTTTCCCGGCGTGCGTCAACATATATATTTTGCCATCAAACTTGACTGGGTCGCCAAACGGTCGACAACTGACGCCATTGTTAAATTTTGTAGCCACGAAGTTTACCTCTAGAGGTTTGAGATAGTTAAAAACTTCTTCCATTTTTTGCTCCTTTTAGAGCAGTACAGCTTGGACATTCGCGAAATAAAAAACGGCATCGTGCCTTTTCACGATGTCTAAGTCGATCCAAGCGATAAGCATATTTATCTCATACACTAATCGTCGGCACGATGCCGTTCTCAATGTATGAGCAAGTCAATATCTTATCGCTTAACTTACTGCTTGGATTTTATAACTTAGACATCTTTATTATAACACGGACTCGGTTATTTTAAGTATTGCCAGATTTGACCTTGTGGCGTATCTAAGACAGTGAGATTAAATTTTTTGAGTTCGTCGCGTAACTGGTCAGATTTGGCGTAATCTCTGTTAGTGCGAGCTATATCGCGCTTAGCGAGAATGTCTTTTGCTTTGTCGTTCATGTCTGGAGAATCTGTGATTAGGTCAAGACCAAGCGATTCGTCGATTTTTTGCCAAAACTCAAGCGAATGATTGTTAGCCTGGTCAATAATCGCAAGGGCTTGTGGAGAGTTAAGATTGTCGTTCAAAACATCTTGAATTTGGTTGAGCGTCGCTACACCATTTTCGAGAGTATTACTTTGATAGCTACGCGCAATTTGGTTACGCCAGTTGAGCCGACGCTTCCTGGCGGCTTCCAAATCTCGCAAGGTAAAATTGCGCTCTGATTGGTAATGCCCTTGCAATACCCACATCTTGAAATCCAGTGGGCTGTAGCCCTTATCAATCAAATCCTGCATGGTGTAGCCATTGCCGAGAGATTTAGAAATCTTTTCGCCATTACTGGTAAGATGATTACAATGTAGCCAATATTTAGATAACTGTTTATCAAAAGCGGCTAGAGTCTGGGCGATTTCATTGGTGTGATGTACCGGAATATGATCGATACCGCCAGTATGAATATCAATCGGCTCGCCAAGTTCCTCATGAATTATTGTAGAGCACTCAAGATGCCAGCCAGGATAACCAGGACGGCCAAGATAATCCCAGCGCATCGCATGTTTCTCATCGGGTTGGATAAACTTCCAAACTGCAAAATCGCTAACATTGCGCTTTTCCTGAGAAAACTCCACGCGAGCGCCGGCTTGCAATTTCTCCAAATTAAGCCGCGCAAAATCAGCATAAGTCGCCAACTTGTTAGTATCAAAATAGATACCATCACTGGTTTCGTAGGTATAGCCTTTATCAATCAGCTTATCGACCAATGCCTTATCCTGTTCGATATAGTCAGTGGCTTTAGCAATGACATCTGGTGGTGTTAAATTAAGCGATTTATAATCCTGCAAAAATAGATTGCTATAATACTCTGCCACCTCCCAAACCGTCTTACCACTCTGGCGAGCACCTTTTTCTAACTTATCTTCGCCTTCATCACCATCCGAGGTAAGGTGACCAACATCAGTAAGATTAAGTACACGGTATGGTGTATAACCGTTTATTTTGAGGGTGCGAATAAGTAAATCCCAATAGATATAAGCGGCAAAGTTACCGATATGAGGTGTACTATAAACCGTAGGGCCACAAGTATATATTTTGACTTTTTCTGAATTAAGAGGGGTAAATTTTTCAACCTTGCGCGTTAAAGTATTGTAAAGATGCAGCGAATTAGACATGATTTTCCCTCATAATTCTCTTTAATTCAATTAGTATTTTAGTGCGCTTCTGTGCCGAAACATCATGATGCCCAATCACGCTTACAAAGCGAACATTAGGATTAGTGCTAGCGACTTTCTTGAGATTGGAGCGCATCACTAGTGGATCAAAATGACCATGAATAATAAGAGTTGGTGTTTTAATCTTGATATATGTTTTGTAGTTATGAGAGTTCAGGATAATATTATCCATAGAGCGTTCAAACGCGGGAGTTTTGATGTAGCGACTGCTGAAACTACTGAAGCGCTGTATGAAATTTGCCATAACTTCGATTGCCGGCTCGTCTTTGGCGAGCTTATAGAGCGAGCCGTAGGACTTGGTGTAGACTTTATCTGGCAACTTTGCAAGTTCTTCCAACATCAAAACCGGGGGAGAAACTAAAATCAAACCAACGATATCGAATGCGGTTTGATAGTTGACGGTAAAATCGGCCGCAATGAGTGAGCCCATGGAGTGGCCAACTAATACTAGTGGGCTGGCGACCTTGAGTTTTTTAAGACTACACTCGAGGGCTTTCTCGTAGTCGAGATAATCGTAGTCGAGCCAATTCGACTGTAGGGATTTGCCAAAGCCAAGCAAATCGAGTGCCACCATACGGATTCCTTTAAAATCAGAATTGGCGGAAAATTGGCGAATTGTGGTGCGCCAAGTCTCGGATGTAGCCGAAATACCATGCAAAAAGACCACTGTGAGGCGTGGCTGTTTGACTTTATTGTCGATAGTAACGTGCATGCGGATTGGTCGATGTAGCCAACGATACCAAAAACTAGTACGCCAGTTATAGAACTTGCTTAGAGCACGCGGCATTAGATTTGCTCCGTTTCTGCCTTGTTGATTGCGACTTGTTCGAGCAACTGAGGCATGATTTTGATAACATCAGCTACGACATCAGCGTATTCAATATCATAAGTGCGAAAACCAGCCGCGAAAGGATGACCACCACCGCCAAAATAACCTGCAATTTGGTCAGCAATAGGCTCGCTGGTACGAACTTTACCGGTGACTTTACCATCAGGATATGTTTTGACCGCAATCGCAACAATTACGCCCTCCACTAGGCGCATCTCTTCCAAAATTAATACATTAGGGTTATATTCGTCAGAATACTGCTGAATTTCCTCAAACGGAATATGAATAGTGGCAAGATGGCTATCGAGAGAATATTCGATGCGTTTAATTAAGTCAGCTTTGTAATCCAGAATCCGTGGGGACTTCTTCATGAAATCGCGCCGGCGTTCCTCTAGCTCGGAAGGATTGACACCAAGATCAATTAAGTCAGCCATGACGCGCATAGTGTCGGCTGTGACAGAAGCGCTGACTAGACCGAGAGTATCTGAAGAAATTCCAGCGTAGATTGCTTCGGCGGCGGAGAGTGGGGTATCTAGCTTTTGGTCTTGGGCGATTTTGTAGATGAGCTCGGTGCAGGCCGGAAGAGGCTCGATGATAGCCTCGTGCGGGAATTCTAAATCATCTTTGGTCTCGTGATGGTCGAGCACTAATACTGGTTTGCCATAAAGCGAATTACGAATAGCAGTATCTTCGAGCAATTTTGATAGCAAGACGCTAGCGGCCGTATCGACAATAATATATGCGTCAGCTTTGTAGTCAAACTCGTTGGTGACGCGTGACCAGTCTGGAAAATAGCGCAAATACTTAGGAATATCGACGGGGCAATAGAGCGAGTTTTTAGTGTTTTGCAGGATATAGTCGAGAGCGATAGCCGAACCTAAAGAATCGCCGTCGGGGTTTTCAGCCTGGATGATACAAATGCGGTTTTTGTTGCTCAAAAAAGTAGTAAATTTGTCATACATATTATATATTATAGCACTCCTAGGCTATTTCTGAGCGGTTTTGCGAGACCGACGTGGAGTTTTCTTGCTAGGGGTCTGATTAGGAAAGGCCTTAACTAGACGACGGTTGAGCTTGCCTTTGCCCATAAGGATTTCTTGAACACGTGTAGAGATTTCGTCAGTGGCATCACGTTCAACCGTGCCAACCGTAACGCGGACACCCAAGATGAGCCAAAGTGAAAGCATAATATCAAAGATAAACCAGGCGAACATGAGAGCAGTAATAAAGAGTAGTACTGGAGAGTATAGATTATAGAAAAGGCTATGAAAAAATGGGGTGATAAATTCAACCGTAAAGATTCCAGCAACGCCAAACGATAAGACGGAACTCATACAGATGCGACCATTGATATTTACTGCTTTTTCAGAGTAGTCCCACCAGCGTACGTTGAACAATCTTTCCATGAGAAAGCTAGCACCATATTCTAAGACTGCACCACATACCAGGGAGACACAGAAAATCGCTAGCGGACTTTCGGCCCGATTTAACAAGAGCGAGATAATAACGGCACCGGTGCCATAGATTGGACAAATTGGCCCAATTAGAAAGCCGCGATTGATGAACTTCTTGTGGCTAATAAAACTAATGACAACTTCCATTAACCAACCGCCAAAGGAATATAATATGAATAATAAGAACCAAATTGCAACTTTTTCAAGCATCTTCTACCTCTATCTTTCCAATTAAATTAACGCTTTCGGTTTCGGGCAAAGTTTCAACATTTTTGAGCTTGCGTTCAATTTGGCGCGAGGTGGTTTCGGCATCGCCGATTTTATTGGCAGTTTCTTGCAATTTCTTTTTGGTGGCAGCCAAAAGGTCGCCAAACTTAGAGAATTGAGTTTTGACAGCGCCAAGGGTTTGCCAAACTTCGGCAGAACGTTTCTCGATAGCAACACTGCGGAAGCCCATAGTAAGCCCAGATAAAATCATTGGTAAAGTAGAGGGCGAGGCTAGCGCAACGTTATATTTTTGGCGAATTTCGTCAGACAAACCCGGAATGCGTAAAATTTCGGCGTACAAACTCTCGGTAGGAACAAACATCACGCCAAAATCGGTGGTGGCAGGCGGGTCGAGATATTTGGTGGAAATTTTCCTAGCCTGTTCTTTGACATCGGCAGTTAGGGCTTTGCGGAATTGCTCAATTTCAGCCTTGTCGCCGTGGTCGTAGGCGTTAAGCAAGCGGGCATAATTCTCTACTGGGAATTTGGAATCAATTGGAAGAAAAACTAGCTTTTCTTCCCTACCCGGCATCTTGATGGCAAACTCAACGCGGTCACTACTACCGGATTTAGTAATGATATTCTCTTGATATTGGTCACGTGAAAGGCAGTCGGAGATGATATTTCCAAGTTGGACTTCGCCGTAAATCCCTCGCGTCTTGACGCCTTCCATAACCTTTTTGAGGTCACCCACACCGTGAGCAAGACTCCTCATCTCACCAAGGCCTTGATAGACTTGGGTAAGCTGACCGGAAAAAGTTTTGAAACTCTCGTTGAAGCGTTTTTCAACTGATTGTTGCAACTTTTCGTCGACGGTTTGGCGCATTTCTTCGAGTTTCTTGGAATTATCATCTTGCAAGCTCTTTACACGGTTGTCGACCGTACGTTGAATGCTATGAAGATTATCTGAAATTTCTTTGCGATTCTCACGGAACTCGCCTTCGATTTTAGGAGCGAGCTTATCCAGCTCAGCTTCTACGCGGATAAGACGTTCTTCGAGCTTTGAAGTATCAATTCTGGCCACAGGCTTCCGTAGTAGCAAAAGCACCAACAATACAACAATAACGATGCCTAACATGACCAGGAAGATATCCATAAGAGTATTATAGCATATTCTACTTTACATACTCTATCAAATCTCCCACTTCGCAATCCAGAATCTCGCAGAGCGCGGCGAGCGTAGAAAAGCGCATGGCTGTGATATGATTGTTTTTTATCTTAGATAGATTGGCATTGGTGATACCTACTTTTTCTGCTAGCTCGTTCAGGGAAATTTGGCGCTCCACCATGAGACGGTCGAGACGAAGTACAATTTTGCTGCTTTCGGGGTTAGACGAGTCCATCAAGGTCCCTTTCGAGGCGCGTGCCATAATTAAAGAATTGGGAGATGCAGAGGAAGACCAAGCCAATGAAACAGTTGAGATAATTAAACCCAGTATTCAGTTCGTTTTCGGCAATGTTGGTGAAAATTTCAGAGATTAGGCTCATTACAGAGATAGCGATAAAGAAAATCCCGATTTCGCGGAACATGCGCACGATATTCTTTTGGAACGGAGTATTGCCCTCAGTAAACCAAGTTTTACCGTCCGCGGTTTTAAGAATGAGATAAACATTGCGAAAAATCATTGCCATGAGCGAGAGAACGATGATACTGCCGATAAGGAAAATAGTGATGCCGTCACCACGAAGTCCGCCATCTTGGCTCGTGACCACGACTTCATAACCATAGCAAGACAGACTTACTGTTTTCTGCAGATTGAAGTTCTGAGCTAATTTTATGACAAAGCTAGGGCTGATGATACTCACTACTGCGCTAATCAGTGCTGCGCCAGCGAGCCACCAATGCAAAACTTCTGCAATTTTTGCCAATATTACAGTAACTCGTGGTAGAAAATGAGCGGTATTATCTTGTTGTATCTTTTTAGGCATTTCTTCCTTTCGTTAGATTTACCCCCATTTTATGGCACAATTTATCGTTTGTCAATATATTTTTATCGTAAAACGACATAAACGAGAATGGGTGATTATTTTGAGTTTTCTTTAATCGCTTGCTTACTGTTTCTATACAAAGTAAATGACAAGAAGAGTATCAACACGTACATAGCAGACCAGCAATAACCATAAACGCTGATATGGTGGCTAGCGTCAAAAATATATTTTCTCAATTTTCTCTCTTTTTAGATTAAACATTCGGGTAAATTATAATTCTACATCTACTGATTTGAAATTGCTATAATATCTGGCGGAAATAGCGGTAAACTTGAGCACACAATAGTCAAGATCGGTTTTGCCACCCTTGTAATACATCACGTCGCCAAATTGCCAAATCATATCTTTAGAGGCTTGGTCTTCTAGGATTTCCATATAGCCTTTGAGCATGGCACCACGATAAAATCTTTTATCACAGAAATAGAGGCGGGCTTTGGGATTATTGCGGAAAGATTTTGCCTTAAGTGAAGAAGTATTAGTAGATAAATAAATCTCCTCGATGCCGTTGCGCTTGCGCGGGCGGAGCATAGCTTTTGTATTCGGAAAACCATCTGCGTCAATCAAGCTAATAAAGCAAATTTTGTTTGTCTATCAGATTACTAATGGTCTTTTCGGTATTACGCATAACGTTATTACATCATTTTCGAAGAGATATCAGATAACTATTGTCTAACAGTCCAATCGAGCGCTTCATGCCTATTGAACCGTAATACAAAACTCCCCGTATTTAAATACGGGGAGTTTTTAACATTGGGTGGCAATTATTTAGTATTGCGCTTCTCGATAATATCGGCTGCAACGTTTGGTGGTACTTCTTCGTAAGCGAAGAGCTCCATGGAGCTGGCAGCACGACCTTGCGACATTGAGCGTAAGTCAGACGTGTAACCGAAGAGGTTGCCAAGCGGACAGAACGCCTTGATAAGCTTGGCGCCACCACTCAAATCTTCCATACTGTCGATGCGACCCCGGCGAGAGTTGATATCGCCAATCACGTCACCCATAAATTCTTCTGGGGTAGTGATTTCGATCTTCATGACAGGCTCAAGCAAGACTGGGTTGGCCTTTTTAATACCTTCACGCGTAGCAAGACTACCTGCGAGTTTGAAGGCGAGCTCGTTAGAGTCAACATCGTGGTAACTACCATCGTAGAGCGTAGCCTTAACATCGACTACTGGATAGCCAGCAATCACACCGCCAGCAAGGGTTTCTTCAATACCCTTCTGGACCGGTTTGCGGAACTCTTGAGGCACCACACCACCTTTAATTTGGTCGATAAACTCAAAGCCTTTGCCGGGTTCGTTTGGCTCAAATTTGACCCAAACGTCACCATATTGACCGCTACCACCGGACTGCTTGACGTGCTTACCTTGAGCTTCTGCAGTGCCACGGATGGTTTCGCGATAGGCTACTTGCGGAGCGCCAGTGTTAGTCTCAACGCCGTGTTCTTTTTGCAAACGGTCAATGGCGATTTCGATATGAAGCTCACCCATACCAGAAATGATGGTTTGGCCAGTTTCTTCATCGGTATGCACGCGCAAAGTTGGGTCCTCTTCTACCAACTTAGAGAGACCGAGGCCCATTTTTTCTTGGTCGGATTTAGTCTTTGGTTCAATTGCCACAGAAACAGGTGGATCTGGGAAGGTGATATCTTCAAGGTGGATTGGATGAGCAGGGTCACAAATGGTAGTACCAGTAGTAACGTCTTTCATGCCAACTACGGCAGCGATATCGCCAGCACAAATCTCGGAGATTTCCTCGCGCTTATCGGCAAACATCCGCACGATACGGCCAATACGCTCTTTGTCGCCCTTAGTGGCGTTGAGTACGGTGTCGCCGGACTTCAATTTGCCAGCATAAACACGAATGAAGATGAGTTTACCTACAAATGGGTCGGTGGCAATCTTGAAAGCAAGAGCGGTAAGCGACTCGCTGTCGCTGGCCTTGCGTATGACTTCGTTGCCAGTCTTAGGATCGATACCAACGGTCTGGCCTTGGTCGCGATCAAGTGGGCTTGGCAAGTAATCAGTGACAAGGTCGAGCACTTTTTCGACAATCACGCCGCGACCGTCACCACCAGTCACGAGGAAGAAGTCGCCGTCGAGCACACGCTTGCGCAGAGCGGCTTTGAGCTCAACTTCGGTAATAGCATCTTCGCCTTGGTTGAAGAATTTTTCCATCAAGGCTTCATCGGCTTGGACAGCCTCTTCGACGAGGATGCTACGAGCATTCTTAGCCTTCTCGAGCATGTCAGCTGGGATTTCGCCCACGGTCAACTCGTGGTCGGCGTAATCTTTGTAGGTGTAGGCCTTCATGTCGATCAGGTCAACTACGCCACAAATGTCTTTTTCGAAACCGATTGGCAAGTGGATTGCGACAGCATTCTTGGACAAGCGCTTGTGAATGCTATCAAGAGATTTGTAGAAATCACCACCGATTTGGTTGATTTTGTTAACAAAACAAATGCGAGGCACACCGTATTTGGTGGCTTGACGCCAAACCGTCTCAGACTGAGCCTCTACACCCATCTTACCGTCGAACACCACTACGGCGCCGTCGAGCACACGAAGTGAACGTTCCACTTCAGCGGTAAAGTCAATGTGGCCCGGAGTGTCGATGACGTTAATCTTGTGATCTTTCCAATAAACGGTGACGGCAGCGGAAGTAATGGTGATACCGCGCTCCTTTTCCTGCTCCATCCAGTCGGTAGTAGCACCGCCAGTGCCGCCTTTCACGAGGTCGATTTTGTGTTTGAGCCCGGTGCGATAAAGAATCGCCTCGGAAGTAGTAGTTTTGCCGGCGTCAATATGAGCGATGATGCCGATATTGCGCAACTTTGATAGGTCTTTAACTTCACTTGCCATACGGTAGTTTCCTTTTTATCCTTTTTGCAGACATTAAAAAATAAACTTTTCTTGATTTTACCATAAAATTTGGGGTTTTGGTAGGGGGAATTTAAGAAAAGTGGCTTCAGCTTAGTAGGGCTGAAGCCTTTGAACTAACGGTTAGTTGTTGCATGCTAGTCACTTTTCTTCACCTGCCCCATCATCTTTCGTATCCTTCTCGTCTTCATCGCGTTTGGTGCTAAAATTCGCTGTATCCAAGAAAATACCGCGCATATAGATGTGCTGACAGGCGCTACGCAGCTGATGATCGTAGTTCTTACACCAGTGCTCCAAGTCTGTCAGAGTGCAATCCTCACCGTCTAATTCCGGATTAAGCTGTAAACTAGGCGCATCTACCGGAAAAGGTAAGACAACAGATATTTGACGTAAGCCGGGATGACGCTGATTGTTGACGTTGGTTATAATAGATTCTTTGTTCTTATCACACCACGCCTGAAGCCCTGATGTCAGCTCGGCCAAGAATGTTACTACGATTGAAGTTGCAGTAGATGGTGAACAAAGGCGAAAGACTTTACTTTCACGCTGTTCTGCAAAAACGATTTCAAAATTTGATTTGACATCATTTGGAAGCGCCTTCCGAAAGTAGGAGTCCTCACGCAAGGGAGTATAGTCTGGGGTATTAAATAAATTGGCCACATAACCAGTGTAACGCCGCAGGTTACCTGCGCGCTCGATTAGCCATGAAACCCCATACTCGTCTCTCAACCTAAAGAATGCAGGCGTGACCATAATCGAAAAACTTGGATAGGCCTTCGCCATTTCTTCAGGAGTTACCGGTTGAAGCAAGCGTTTGTTGTAGGAACGGTATGTGCCGAGGTCTTGAGCGTTACTACGTAAACGATTAAGCTCAATTCTCATTGCGCTAATCTCCTCGTTAGCAGCCCCCAGAGCTTCGTTCAGTTCATCAACCTCCGTGCGAATTATCTCACACTCTTCGGCATGTTGTTGTTTGAGAGTTTCAATCTCCTTGGCATGTCTTTCCTCCTGACGTTTAATTTCTTCTTCCCTAACAATAAGGTCAGACTCCAGCTCTTTAATCTTGGACCATGGAAACATGTCTTTACCTCCTTCTTTGTATTCCTCTTCTAGAGGGCCCTGAGTGGTAATGCTACCCAGAACTCTCTAGAAGAACTGAAGGAGGGACAACTAACTATCAAAAAATACTAGGGTGTTTAACCCTTCGCTTTCATACTACAACAGATTTGCAATATTGTCAAGACGGCTAGACAGCTGGTGGCTGGTCGGTGCTGAGGAGATAAAGTCGATGCTTGGCACGAGTGAGAGCAACATAGATAAGACGCTGCTGGTCGGCAATTTCAGCCGTATGGGTATCGCCAAAAAGTTGAAAGATTGTAGCATGTGGGTGAGCACTTTGAATGATGTCACGATTAAGCTCAAGTAAAATTACAATATCCGATTCAAGACCTTTGGATCTATGCATGGTCATACAACGCACCTGCTGGCTGAAATCTACTTCGGTCATAATTCCCTGTCTAACGACTAAATGGCGCAGAGCCCGGAGAAAAATCTCTAGCGTAATGCTGTCAAATGAGGTGAAATTATGACGATGTAAAAGCATAATGCGTTCGCGGGAGTGACGACGAATGATTTGTACAACGGCCTTAAGTAGACGAGCGGCACCGGGCGGGATTTTGTTGGGCGGAATCTTACCGGATGTGGCTCGACCGAGAGCGAGCAGGATTTGCCCATCACCTAAGCAATCCTCCCGCAAGTCACTAAAATCAAAACGCGTCTTGTTAGGGTTGAGCCGATAAATTTTACCATTCCTACGGCTGAAAGCGCGGGCGGGGATGGCCTGGGGATTATAATTTACGAGCATGTAATGATTAGCGTATTCAACTATACGTCGGTCGCTGCGATAGTTGGTGGCAAGCGGAATATTGATTGCATTTTCGGGAAAATAATTAGCAAAATTGATAAAATAATTGACATCAGAACCAGCAAAACGGTTGATAGCCTGCCAATCGTCGCCTACGCAGAAAAGATGCGCAGAAGGCGCCAGGCCGCGCATGGCCTGAACCAGGGCAAAAAAGAGATAGGAAAAGTCTTGATATTCGTCAATAAGAATGTATTTAAGTGGAGCAATGCGCTGACTGACTCTACTGGTACATTGAGGGTTATGTAAGAGTTCGGTAGCAACATGCATCAGGAGATTAAAATCAATTTGAGGTGAACGCAGGGCAGAGAGGTATTTTTGGTATACCTCGAGAGCGACTTGATGAAAGCGAACGTTGCGAGTAGAATTTTGCGAATTTTGGCAATAGACGTAGACTTTTTGTTGCAAGTTCTTGAGGCCAGCATATCCGGGGTAATATTGACCGGCACGGGTGATAAAATTATTGACGATGCCAAGCATTTCTTGTTGTTCTTTGGGTGTAAGTTTAAGGTGGAGCTCAGATAGCGTCGACTGCACGAGAGCACGTATTAGACTGTCTTGGTCTTCGCTACTAATAATTTCTGGGTGTTCACCGGAGAGTTTGACGAGGTCGAGAGCAAATTTGTGGAAGGTGGAAGCGATGGTAATAGTATGAGGCTTACCAACATTTGCTTCAAGAGATCCACGGTTAGCTGACTGCTCTTTTAGCCTCTCTTGACAAATGCTAGTAAGCCTCACTCCGTTTACTTTAACTTCAGCAATACGTTCATTAACTTCGGCTGCGGCAGTACGGTTGAACATGAAAATCGCAATTTCGTCGAGACTAGCTAAGCCATGCGCCACGAGATAGGCAACTTTAGCCACAATAACACGAGTTTTACCGGAACCAGCGCGAGCTGTGACTAGGGTATTTTTATGCGTGTCAATTGCGGCACGGACTTGGTCGTCATCCAAAGTATAGGGCGCACCAAAAAGTGTGACGTGATGTTTAAACCAGTCGGAGGCTTGACGAACTTTAGCGTTATCAGTTTGAGAGCCAAGATTGCCATCTAGAGCAATCTTGGGATAATTCACGCTCTAAGCTTTGCTTTTAGGATATCTTGTACGGCGGATGGGTTGGCCTTACCTTTGGACTCCTTCATCACCTGCCCCACGAGGAATCCGAGGACTTTTTCTTGGCCAGCCTTATAGTCGGCCTGAGCTTGCTGAGTTTCGGGCTTAGCTAGCACAGTATCAACAATGGCTTCGAGTGCGCCGAGGTCGTTTTCTTGTACGACGCCGAGCTCTTTGGCAATTGTGCGAGTATCTTTGTAATGCATCTCGGGATCGAAGAACTTCAGGAAAACCTCTTTAGTGGCAGTACTGGAAAGCTCGTTCTTGGCGTTCATGGTTACGAGATCGAACAGTTGTGCTTTGCTGGGTAATTCATCGTTCAAAAGGCTAGTGTTTTCTTCAGCCAACAAAACGGAAGAGAATAAATTGGCAACTTTTTTGATGGCGTTGCTATCTTCTAGCTCGGCGAGTTTTTGCATTAGTTGCGGATAGTCAAGCAAAACTTCAATCAAATCTTGTGGCAAAACCTCAGCAAAATGCTCGCGATACCAAGCTGGCATCTTGGGCAAATTTGCACGCTCTTGCTCTACAATATCAGCCGCAAGGCGGATGGGTGGAATATCTGGTTCGGGCATATAGCGGTAATCAGCCGCGCCTTCCTTGGTGCGCTGGCCAGTGGTTTCACCAGTAGCGTCATTCCAGCCACGAGTTTCTTGTTGGATGGTTTCGCCTTGTTCGAGCAACTTGGTCTGGCGTTTGATTTCGTAGGCTACCACCCGCTCGACGCTACGGAAGGAGTTGAGATTTTTAATTTCGGTCTTGGTACCGAGCTTGTCGCTATCTTCCGGGGCAATACTAATATTAACATCAAAGCGCATGTTGCCATTATAAAGATCGCCAAAAGTGACGCCAGCATAAGTCATCACTCGCCAAAGTTCCTTAGTGTAATCGCGCGCGTGCTCGGCGCTATGGATATCTGGCATAGAAACAATTTCAATCAGTGGGGTACCAGCACGGTTGAGATCAATCAAGCTATAGCTACTCTCGTGCGTGGATTTACCAGCATCTTCTTCGAGGTGGGCGTGTTCAATGCGTACCTGAGTGCCATCAGGCAAAACAACATAGCCTGCACCGATGATGGGGTGAAAGAGCTGGGTAATCTGATAGCCTTTGGGCAAATCGGGATAATAGTAGTGCTTGCGATCAAAACGACTCTCGAGGTTGATTTCAGCGTTGAGGGCTAAGCCGGCGCGAACAGCAAATGGAATCGCCTCTTGGTTGAGCCGAGGCAACACGCCCGGCAGACCATAATCCACTGGCGAAACGCAAGAATTAGGCTCTTTGCCGCGAGCATCGTTATCAACTTCGGAGAAAAGTTTGGTCTTAGTACAGAGTTGCACGTGGCATTCAATACCAATAGTGGGAATATATTTTGTCATCAGATAGCCCCCAAATCTTTGAGTGCTTGACGGAAGGCAGCCAAAGCACGGCTGACCTGACCATAGTCTACTTCGAAATCATCGTCGTGCGCAATTTGGTTACGCATCTTATGCGCTGCCCAAACCGCATTAGGCTTCTCAAAGCGATCAGTGACGCGTTTGAGACGCTCACCCATGGTTTTCCCTGGCAAACCGAGCTCATTCAGGGCACGGTCAAGCAACTTATCTGCGGCGATAACCGACATTTCGTAAGTACGGGGATCGTCGCGCACCAGACCGTTCTCAATCTTGAGCCAACGGGTCTGATATTCTTCCACATCAAAAGCGTGACTATGACGACCGGTAAGTGTCATGGCGAGGAGAGCTAAAATCCCCACAGCCACGATTGCAATTACCAAAAATACAATAGGTGAACTCATATTATGCCTCCTCCATTTCTGTGGCAAATTTAATTAAACCTTGATCACTGCGACGCGGACCTACCAATTGTAAGCCCAAATCTAACCCTTCAGCCGTCTGCCCGGCAGGTATAGTTAAACCAGGTACGCCGGCAAGGTTTAGCGAAACTGACATTACGTCTTCGAGATACATCGCTACTGGGTCATTGACTTTTTCGCCGAGCTTAAAAGCCGGGTTTGGACTAACTGGCGTGAGAATGAAATCACACTGCGCAAAGGCTTTGTTGTACTCTTTGATTATTAGTGTGCGCGCCTTAGCTGCCTTGAGGTAATATGCATCATAAAATCCAGAGCTTAGCACAAAATTACCAATCATAATTCGGCGCTTGTTCTCCGGCATGAACCCTTCGCCTCTAGTATTTTCGTATAGTTCACCCAGATGCTCGGATTTTTCACTACGATAGCCATAGCGGATGCCATCATGACGACTAAGGTTGCTAGAAACTTCAGCTGGGGTGATGATATAATATGCTGCCAAAGCATATTTCAAAGCCGGCATCTCGAGCTCAATAATCTCGTGGCCTTTGTTTTGTAGTAATTCTACTTTGCGCTTTAATGCGTCACGGATTTCCGGCGCCACGGCGTCGTTGTCAAAATCCTTGATAATGCCAATTTTCTTAGTACCATCTTTTACTGGCTCTTGACCGTAATAATCGGGCAGGGTGGTCATATCATAACTATCGCGCCCAGCACAAACCTGCATGAGCAAATCCAAATCCGCAGCATCTTTAGCAAAAAAGCCCACACAATCTAGAGATGAGGTCATAGCCACCACACCATAGCGACTAATCGTGCCATAAGTCGGCTTGATCCCATAAACACCATTAAAACTAGCTGGCTGGCGAATTGATCCGCCGGTATCAGTACCAGTAGCAAACGGTACAATCCCCAGTGCTACCGCGACAGCTGAACCACCTGAGCTTCCGCCTGCTACGCGCCCTAAATCTTTGGAGTTCTTCGTGGGACCATAATAAGAATTCTCAGTGGATGAACCATGAGCAAAAGCATCCAAGTTAGTGCGGCCAATTACAATCGCACCCTCCGCTTCGAGTCTCTTGACGGCAGTCGCCGTAACCGGGCTCGTAAAACCGTTCAAAATCAAAGCCGAAGCCGTGGTTTCGCCCGCCGGGCAGAGAAAATTATCCTTGATGGCAAACGGTACGCCGGCTAAACACCCTACACCTTCGCCATTCGCAATTCGGGCGTCAATCTCTTTGGCGCGCTCAATCGCGGCGTCGTTAATCCAGGTAAAAATCCGATAATCGTCTTGATAGCGATGTGCCTTCTCCAGGGCCTCTTGCACCAGACTCACCGCACTAACTTCTTTACTCGCAGTTTTCATATTTTATAACACCTTTGGCACTTTGATTTGATAATCACGAACTTCTTTGGTGAGTGCCAAAAGTTGCTCGCGGTCGGCCTCCTGGGGCTGAATTTCGTCAGGCCGCCAGACATTCTCCATTTCAAAAACTTGATAAGTTGGCTCAACGCCATCAGTGTCAAGCTCGTCAAGTTGCGAAATATAACTTATAATACTATTGAGATCCCCTTCGAGGGCCACGCTTTGCTCTGGACTGAGCGCAAAATTTGACAGCTTAGCCAAATGCCCAATCGTCTCCTGATTAACTTCCATATGTATATTATACTACAAATTATCCTTGATTTCCGGAAACAAATCGTAGACATTACCGCCTAGGAGTGCGTCAATTTCGGATTTCAGACGACGTATTGCCAAAATACAATTTTGCGTACCTATCCACGTACCATGGCGACTTAATACGTCTACAATGCGCTCGTCAACCGTCATTACGCTATACTTACACATTAAATCGCATAAAATTACAATTTTCTCGCTAAGAGTATAAGTATGTTGCGGGAGAAAATCAAGCACTAGCTTTTCGCGCACCGGGTCGGGCGGGGTACTGAGGACACAGGCAGGACTGTTTTCGGGGTAGGAGTGCACCAAAGAGATATTACAATATTCGTCAGCAAAACCTTGCGCTTTGAGGAAATTATAACCATTTATAATATGATTGCTACCTGGACCGACGAGCCGGCCGATATCGTGCAGGTAGCCCAAGGTGCGCACCTTGTCAACATCAAGTGGCTGGCCTTTTTGCTGAAGGGCTTCGGCAATCACGGCGGCCGCATCACCCACGCAAACCGTATGTCGGAGTGAGGTATTCTCTGGATTAATGGATAACTGCCGAAGGAGAGCTAGGACTTCTTGACTACTAGGCGTCATTTTCAGCCTCATCTATACTACGGTCATTCTGGGCGGTTTCTTCTTGCCGTTCAATAAAGTCAATTGCTTTTTGACGAGCCTCGATTTCGTGCCAGAGTTGGCGCTTGCGCGTGGTAAGCATAGCGAGACGTTCTTTTTCGGTCTGTTTACCTTGCCGGAAAAGACGAGAATACTGGCGGATTTCTCTGGGGCGAAATCCGGCTTGTTTCATGCCAAGCAAAACAGCGATGAGGTCGACTTGCCAGGGTTCGAGAACACGAGAACCATTACTGCGTTTTACCCGTGGTACGAGGCCACGACTACATAAATTAGTAATTGTATACTTCGGAACGCCTAATTTTTTGCTCACATCACTAACTGTTAACTGGGATTTATTCATGTTTTTATTATAGTTGATTAATATATAAAACTGTATAAATTTGTCATTTTTATACACTATGTTTGTTCTATCACCCCTGTTCCAAACCAGGTCTAGGTGTATCAATTTGACATTTTTATACACCCTCGTGCGCAGCGGGCACGTATATCCGGCTATCACTGCTGGTACTTTTAGGGGCGCTGGCCTCACTGGGCACTACTGGTCGTCGCTGGCGTCATCTACTCGCTATGATGGCTCTGCTATCCCTAGCGGTTACAGCCTCGGCTTCGATGCCTCCACAGTGTACACGTCGAATGGCCCGTACGAGCGCTACCTCGGTTTCCCCCTCCGCTGCCTTAGTACTGTATTAGACATGTAAAGGGGGAGTGGTAATTACGTGACATACAGAGAGGCTATACCTCGCCTAGTATCACCGCTAAATCTTCCCATTCACCAGTAAAATTATTCAGCACCTGCCAAACGCCGTCCCTTTGCCGAGCTTCACGCAAGCAACCCTGGTAACCAATAATCGCATAAATATCTGGTTTACCATAATAAGAGTTCTCCGGCACTAAATATACAAGATATGCCTTGCCTGCTTCAACCTCGATATCGCCAACTGCCAAATCTCGCACATATTTCCCTGCGTCCGATTCGCCATCTTCGGCCTGCATTGCTTGACGTTTAGCATTAGCCTCGGGCGATAGTGCCCCAGCATAATACTGCTCAGCTGGTAATGTCCCGCCTAGGCGATAAAATCCACATTTCTCTCCAAGAGTTAGTTCCCCTTTATAATTATCCAGCACTGTCATCTGCCCAAAAGTATACGGCAACACATACTGTTGGCTAATTTCACTATAATTATTGGTGCCATCGATCGCATCAATCCGAGCCAATGCAATATATGCACTCTCCGTAGCCAACGCCTGCGGATTAGACAAATCAATTGCAGTATCTACTACTCCGCCAACGGTAATAATATCATTCTCGGGTTCTGTAGAGGTCTCCACGGACGGCTCATTGACTGGCACTTCTGCATTCATAATTTGATGATGGTTCATCATTTGCAAAGCCAACACGACTGTTACCGCTATCAGCACGCAGACCAGACCGGCACCTAGTAAAGTTTTTGTAACTAATTTCATAAATACGTTATATCACAAGTTTGGTTATCTAGAAAGTTCTAAATCGCTTGACTGAGCCATGGACTCCGAACATTGAAAAGCCCTAGCTTAACTGCTAGGGCGTGTTTATTATATCTCCTTTTTATAGTTTTGCAAATAAAAATAAGCAGTTCACTATAAACTGCTTATTTTACTTGGTTCTCGTTGTTACATCTCAGCAACATCTTCGGCAGACGGACCGCTTGCCATATCGGCAGTTTCGGCCATTTCCTCAGCGTCTTCGGCCAAGGTAATTTCGAGCGGCTTCACGCCCGTACCTACCGGAATCTTGCGGCCGATAATCACGTTCTCTTTGAGACCGTTCAAGTGGTCGACACGACCATTAATTGCGGCGTTGATCAAGACGCGGGTGGTATCCTGGAAGGACGCAGCTGACAAGAATGAGTCAGACCAAATCGAAACCTTGGTGATACCTAGGAGTAGACTCTCGTAGGTAGCCGGCTCTTTGCCTGCAGCCTCAAGGCGCTGATTCTCCGTGATAATCGCGGCCTTCGAAACGATGTCGCCTGAGACAAAGGTGGAATCACCAGCCTCATCGATCATTACGCGGCTAAACATCTGACGGACGATAATCTCAAGGTGCTTAGCAGAGATTTCGTGACCCTGCGCGGCATACACTGAGATAACGTCGTTCATAATGTAGCGAGCGGTTTCTTCGGCGCCCTTGTACTTCAAGAGGTCTTGGAGGTTCAAGGAACCAGTGGTCAAGCGGTCACCAGCTTCAAGACGGTCACCCGACTTCACCAACATTTCAGCATCGCCTGGGATTTCCACACGCACTGCGCCACCAGCATTAGCCACCACGACGATAGCATCTTTGGTGAGCTGAGCATTACCATCCACTGGAGAGATAAGTGGCTCTTTGCCTTTGCCCTTGTCGGCCAAGACGTCACCAGCTTGCACACTAGCGCCGTCTTTCACGGTTGCCTTGCGGCCATCCAAGTCAAAGCGGATAGTTTCGCCAGCTTCTGGGGTAATCTGAGTGATGTATTTATTATTATCTTCCCAAACTTCCACCACACCAGCGATTGGCGTTGTATAAGCCTGACCTTTTGGTGCGCGAGCTTCGAGCAACTCTTCCACACGCGGAAGACCGCGAGCGATAGCACCAGAACCAGCCACACCAGAACCGTGTTTGGTATCGAGCGTGAGCTGGGTACCTGGTTCACCGAGAGACTGGGCAGCAATCACACCTACTGGTTGATGGGCTTCCACGAGTTCACGGGTAGACATATCGACACCGTAAGCCTTGCGTGGCACACCACTAATCGCCGTGGTCGTCAGCACGGATTGAATCTTCACGCTGTCGATGCTCTCATCATCTTCGATTTGCTTAGCAATTTCCTGGCTAATTAGTTGATCAGCATCCACATAGCCTGGTACTGGTTCAGCGGTATAGCGACCAGCAATCCGAGCAGCAAAGCCGATACCGGTGTATTCGCTTTCCTTCTTGTAGACGGCAAAACCTGGATCAGCCGCTTCTTCTTCTTCAGTAGTAAAGACGTCTTGTGCCACATCTACCAAGCGACGAGTGAGGTAACCAGAGTCGGCGGTACGGAGAGCCGTAGACACCTGACCTTGACGCGCACCTCGGGTGGCGATAAAGGATTCTAGGGTGTTCAAGCCCTTCTTGTAGCTCGACTTCACTGGGAGCTCGATTTCGTTGTTGTTGATATCCACCATGATACCAATCTCCGCCGAAGCGAGCTTGATGTTAGAGATGCTACCACGAGCACCAGAGTTCACCATCACCGCAATGTCGGTATCCATATCGGCAAGTTTGCTCTTAAGGAAGTCGGAAATCTTCTTATCGATATCGCGCCAGTTGGCTACGGTTAAGTTGTAACGTTCATCTTCCGTCACCAAACCTTGGTCAAACTGCTCTTGAATGAGAGCAGTCTTAGCATCGCCTTCCGCGATAAAGTCATCGATTTCCGGATAAGTTGGGTAGTCATCCTTTGCGGTCGAAACCGAAGCAATAGTTTCATACTCAAAGGCAAGATTCTTCACGGCATCGGCGGTCTTCACCATAGCCTCAGGGCCAAAGTTATCAAAGATCTCAGCCATCACACGCTTGAGCTGTTTACTAGTCTGCACGGCGTTATCATATGGATATTCTTTCGGCAGGACTTCGTTGAAGATTACGCGGCCGAGTGTGGTATTGCGAATTTCTCCCTTAGCGAACACGCGGATTGGGGTTTGCAAGGCAATCAAGCCCTGATCGTAAGCCATCTCAGCTTCATAGACGGAGCTAAAGGGCTTCACTTCTTTGGTGGCGGTCCCTGGCTTGTCATAAGTCAAGTAGTAGATACCGAGCACCACGTCCTGATAAATCGCAAGTACTGGAGCACCGTCAGCTGGTTTCAAGAGGTTCTTGCCGGCCGACATCAACTCAGCAGCTTCGGCTTGAGCCGCATCAGACAACGGCAAGTGCACTGCCATCTGGTCACCATCATAGTCAGCGTTAAAGCCAGAGGCTACGAGCGGGTGTAGCTGAATCGCCTTACCGTCAATCAACTTTGGCTGGAAGGCTTGTACTGACAAGCGGTGAAGCGATGGAGCACGGTTGAGCAAGACATATTTGCCCTTGATACATTCATCCAAACCATCCCACACTACGGCTTCGCCAGCATCAATCATACGAGTGGCCGAGCGAATGTTGGCTGCGTGCTCATTAGCAATCAACCAGGAAATCACAAATGGTTTAAAGAGTTCGAGCGCCATTTGCTTTGGCAAACCACATTCGTTCAATTTTAGTTCAGGACCAACCACAATCACGGAGCGACCAGAGTAGTCTACGCGCTTACCGAGAAGGTTCTGGCGGAAACGACCTTGCTTGCCCTTGAGAAGATCAGAGATACTCTTGAGTTTGCGGCGGCCATTTTGTGCGCTCGCACTGCGGCTACCATGCACGGCTGAGTTGTCAATCAGGGCATCCACCGCCTCTTGCAACATACGCATTTCATTGTGGCAAATCACAGCCGGAGCGTTGAGCTCGAGCAACTTGCGCAAACGGTTATTACGGTTAATTACGCGACGGTAAAGGTCATTGAGGTCAGACGTTGCAAAGCGACCACCAGGCAAGACCAACATTGGACGTAGATCTGGTGGAATCACCGGCACTACAGTCATCACAAGGTCAACTGGCTTGATGCCAGCGGATTCCATGCCCTCAAGCACCTTAAGGCGCTTCATCACGCGCTTTTGCTTCTGGCCTTTACTAGCTTCAGCTTCTTCACGGAGCTCAGAAATCATAGTCTTGAGATCAATCTCATCCAACAATTTCTTGATAGCAGTAGCACCCATCTCCACTTCAATCAAATCTTCATAGTCTTCAGGGAGATTACGGTATTCTTGCTCACTAATCACTGCACCCTTCTGCATCTTCTCGAGCGCGCTCTTCTTGGCGAGATATTCGGTTTCAAGAGCTTCCGACTCTTTTGCTTGCTCATCGGCTAAGGCAGTGATATTCGCGTTAGCGTCCTTTGCCATTTCTTCGTAACGCAAACGAATAGCTTCGCGAGCAGCAGTGGTCTCGGCTTCAAGGTCAGCCAAGGTCTGCGCAATTTTTTCGTCTTGTGCGTCGACAATTAAGTACGAAGCAAAGTAAACCACTTTCTCAATGTTCTTGACAGTCAAGTTCAGCAACACACTCAGCGCTGATGGCGTACCGCGCATAAACCAGATGTGTGCCACTGGTGCAGCCAGGGTGATGTGGCCCATACGCTCACGACGAGCGATAGATTTGGTCACCAAGTTGCCTTCCTTGTCAACGGCGGCTTCGCGTGAGCGCACGCCCTTGAGTTTAGAATCATGTGGGTTGATATCTTTGACTGGGCCAAAGATACGTTCACAGAACAAACCGTCGCGTTCTGGTTTTTGGGTACGATAGTTAATCGTTTCCGGCTTCAAGACTTCACCATAGCTCCAGTTTAGAATATCTTCTTTACTGGCAACACTCAAGCGAATTGAGTCAAAGTCGTTGGCGCTGATAAAATTGTCCATCCAAGCCATTTTACAACTCCTCTCCGAGGTCAGTATTGGCATCAAGCTCGTCCAAATCTTCTGCCTCTGTTATTTCTATCCCCTCATCATCCAGCATTTCTTTAGCTTCTTCGTCATCCAAGTCTACTAAAGTATTTTCAAAGTTTTGATTGCCGTGCTGGGCGTAAATCAAACGATCATCATGTTGTTTTTCGATTTCGCGGGAAGTCTTTTCAATCACTTCGCCAGCGTCAGTTGATTCACCATGGTCAAGCAAATCCACCTTTAGGCCAAGCCCTTGGAACTCCTTCACCAAGACATTGAAACCTTCTGGGAGTTTTGGCCCCTCAATTGGTTCACGTTTGATGATAGACTCATAAGCCTTTGCACGTCCGTAGACATCATCTGACTTAATCGTGAGCATTTCCTGCAAGGTCGTGGCCGCACCGTAAGCTTCGAGGGCCCACACCTCCATTTCTCCAAAGCGCTGACCACCGTTCTGAGCTTTACCGCCAAGTGGTTGTTGGGTCACTGTGGTATAAGGACCAGTCGAACGAGCGTGAATCTTATCTTCCACCATGTGGTGGAGCTTGAGCATGTGCATCACGCCAACCGAAGTACGTTCGTTGAATGGTTCACCAGTCAAGCCATCGTAAAGTTGCACACGGCCATCGGCAGAGAAACCAGCCTTCTCAAGTTGCTCAGAGATAGTTTCATCAGTTACGCCGTTGAACGGTGGGGTGGCTACTTTATAGCCTAGAGCCCGAGCGGCCATGCCTAGGTGAATTTCAAAGAGCTGACCAAGGTTCATACGGCTTGGCACGCCCATTGGCGAGAGCAAAACGTCGATTGGTGTACCGTCTTCCATAAATGGCATGTCTTCCACCGGGAGAATACGGCTCACCACGCCCTTGTTACCGTGGCGACCAGCAATCTTGTCACCCACGCTAATCTTGCGCATTTCAGCGACGTAGATTTTGATCTGCATCAGTACGCCAGCTTTGAGTTCGTGGCCTTGTTCGCGAGTGTAAACCCGCACGCCAACTACTTTACCCATGGAGGAACCGTTCATACGAACTGAAGTATCACGCACGTCTTTGGCTTTTTCACCAAAGATCGCCCGAAGCAAACGCTCTTCTGAGCTCAGCTCCTGCTCACCCTTTGGCGTAATCTTACCTACCAAGATATCACCTGGCATCACTTCGGAACCAACCACCACGATACCGTCTTCGCCCAAGTGGCGCAAACTCTTCTCAGGAACGTTTGGAATATCACGGGTTACCTGCTCAGGACCAAGCTTAGTCTCGCGGACTTCTACGTCGAAATCTTTAATGTTGATAGAGGTGAGTTTGTCATCTTCCACCAAGCGTGAAGAAATCACGATAGCATCGTCCATGTTGTAGCCACGCCATGGCATGAAAGCTACCAGTAAATCTTTACCGAGGGCCAACTCGCCGTCATTGACTGAAGCACCTTCAATCAAGATGTCGCCCTGCTTTACTTTTTGGCCACGTACTACTTTGACGCGTTGGTTGTAACAACGATCGTCGTTAGTTTTCTCAAAGTGTTCAACTTTGTATTCTTTTTCGCCATCTTTGTATTTAACAACTACGTTCACACCGTCAGCTTTTACTACTTCACCGGCACCTTCAGCAATGACCACCTGAGAAGTATTCATTGCAACCACGTGCTCAATACCAGTACCTACAGTTGGCGCATCATTCTTTAGCAACGGCACAGCCTGTTTCTGCATGGCGCAGGCCATGAGCGAGCGGTCAACACGGTTTTTCTCCACGAATGGAATTAAGCTAGCCGAAGTACCGAGAATTTCCTTATGGGCGGCATCGATGTGAGTCACTAGGCTTGACGCTACTTGAGTTGGGCTACCTTTCACACGGGCAGATACCCAATCTTCTGCAAATTCGCCCTTATCATTCAATTTCACCGAAGCATCAGCGATAATCATATCGTTTTCGGTATCAGCGTCAACGTAAACCACTTCATCAGTCACCTTGCCGTTCTTCACTACGCGGTATGGTGCTTCAATAAAGCCATATTCGTTAACACGAGCATAAGTAGCCAAGTTGAGCACCAAACCCACGTTGCCACCTTCTGGGGTTTCTACAGTACAGATACGGCCGTAGTGAGTAGGGTGAGCGTCGCGCACGTCAAAGCCAGCGCGTTCACGAGTAAGACCGCCAGGTCCCATTGAAGACAGACGGCGCTTGTGAGCCAATTCGGCATAACCGTTGACTTCGTCCATCAACTGCGAAAGCTGGGAGCTAGAGAAGAATTCTTTGACTGCGGCTACTACTGGGCGAGAGTTCAAAAGTTGCGATGGAGTAACATCTTCTGGTGAGACCATCGACATACGGTCAAGAATATTGCGTTGCAAACGAAGCATACCCAAGCGGAACTGCCGCTGCACCAATTCACCTACCAACTTCACGCGACGATTACTGAGCGAGTCGATGTCATCTGGCGCATCTTGAGTATTGTTCAGACGAATAATCTCAGAAATAATCGCAATCACGTCTTTCATCTGTAAAGTGCGGTGCGCGGCATCGTTTGGCGTATCGTAGCCCAAGCGGCGGTTCAGTTTAAACCGACCCACGCGTGAACAGTCATAACGACGATAATCAAAGAAGGCGCGCTCAATCATGGACTTTGCATTCTCAACGGTTGCTAAGTCACCGGGGCGCAAACGGCGATAAACCTCAAGCAAGGCGGCAGATTGGCCAGTAGCTGTGTCCTTCTCGAGAGTAGCGTTGATATAGCTGATAGGGCCATTATCAACTTCGGCAAATTTCTCACGGATTTCTTCATCCTTGGCAATCCCTAGAGCCTTCAAGAAGGTGGTTACAGGGATTTTGCGGCGGCGGTCAATCTTGACGTTAATGCAGCCACTAGCAGTGGTCTCAAATTCAAGCCAGGCACCACGGCCAGGAATCACTTTAGCGCCATAATAGCGCTTGCCATTCATTTCGTCAGCAGTAAAGAATACACCAGCCGAGCGAATCAATTGCGAAACTACCACGCGCTCTGTGCCGTTAATAATGAAAGTGGCACGGTCGGTCATCCAAGGATAGTCACCAAAGTAAATATCCTGTTCTTTCACCTCGCCAGTAACCTTGTTAGTGAGTTCTACCTGCACGTGCAATGGCGCAGCATAGGTAGATAGGTTGTATTTGGCGGTCTTTTCGTCTTCCGCCGGAGTTTTAAAGTAATAGTCTTTAAAACGCAGGGACAATTTTTGCCCGGTATAGTCGTCGATTGGGTTCAGCTCATTAAACACCTCGCGAAGACCCGATTTAATAAAATCTTCCCAGCTATCCTTCTGATGAGCAATCAGATCTGGGATTGGGAGTGCCTGGTCGCCCTCGGTAAAGAATACCCGGGCACCATCAGCAGCACTTTTAGCTACTTTACTCACAGTTTCCTCTCTTTTTAGTGGTTGATAATCTCTAGCGCCGAAGATTACTGTGACAAATTTGTGCGCGTGGCTCGCCATTTCCAGCGCATACCAAAAATATCACTCACTACTTCTTATGTCCATTTTAGCGCAAAATCTATTAAAAATCAATGGTGAAATTGTCGATTTTTGTGCGCAGCGGGTGGATCAACTTACCTAGCACTACTGATACTTTCAGGAACGCTGGCGCGGAAGGTGTGTGGTGGTCGTCGTATACCTACTCAGATGCTACCTACGCGTATGACCTCTACTTGCAGTCTACTGGCGTCGTTAGCCCGTCGTACCACAGCCCTCGTTATGGTGGTGTCCCCCTCCGCTGCCTTAGTACTGTATCAGACATGTAGAGTGGGAGAAGGTAGTGGATTAAGCCAGAAAAAAATAGAGCGCTGATGTAGATTGCGCTCTATCATAATCCGTTTCGGAAACGGATTATTTTTCCTGCAGACTTTTGTAATAGTCCGCAAAGTGTTTCCCAAAGGATAACTGGTATCGATATGCCATAATCATGCGTTCATAAGAGTTTTCGGACGTTAGCGCTATTTCGACGCTCCAAGCCGGCTCACAATAAACTTCCTTACGCAAAGCAATCAGCTCATAAGCTAATGAGTTTGGCATGCTGGCAATATCAGGACGCAGAGGATAGTCGAAAACCGCCATAACACTTGTTAAATTCTCATGTGTTTTCTCGGTGATCTGACGGGAAATCTTCTCAATTATTTCCTTTCTGCATTTAGCCATAGTTTTCATAGCCTCTTTTGCCAGATTGCGTCGCTCGGATACCGCCATAAAAGCCTCATTCATCTCCCAATAGATGCTATCCAAGTATAACGCCGCATCGCCGATTTTCTCATTTTTTTCATCCTCTTCAGCAGCCACATTATCCGCCGTCTCGTTGTGTATCTCGTTGCCCCATGTCCACGCAAGCTCGGTTGCCTCAAAAATCTTTTTGAATTCCAATTCTGCCTGCAATATGCAGATAGCATCATCCAGCAACTTGAACAGTTCTTCCGGAATAACGAACTCCTCTGGCACCAAATTACTAAGTAATCTGCGATATACAATCCTCTCTCCTTCGGGTTTTGATGTGCTTGTACTCATTCATGAGTCCCCCTTTCAATTTGTACATTATTTAGACTTAATAGTCCCACGTTTCACAATATCATAAAGATTATAATTGTCAATAGCAATGGCGTGGCCCGCATTATGTAATGCGGGCCACGCCAGCGATTTGCCAATTCTGCGTAATTCCCCGCGCATTTGAAGATGTCTTAGGTCCGTCATCGGGTGTCGCAGAAGTAAAGAGTGTAAACTCCAGGTAGCTCGGACCGACAAATTTTATCGGCTCATCCACCATCTTTTCGCCCAAATTCGGTGTAGCAGCGATATCATGCTTTAAGCACAAGTCATCCAGCGCCTCAAAACTGCTTTCGCCTCGATACATCTTTTGTGTTTCTCGGCTGTAAATCATAACACGCAGATAGCCATAGCTACCGGCTTCCACCTGAAATGAATACTGGATATCGATTTCATAGTTGCTATGTCCGTTCTCCAGCTCAGCTTTTAACCCATCAGGGTATTCGAAACGAATTCTGTATTCAGTTTTCTCTGCGAATTGACCTCTGCCTTCAGCAGTCAACTCTATACACAGCGGCAATCTTTCACCGTTGTTGGTCTGGTCGGCAAATGTCAGCTCACCGTACTGAGTCTCCTTAGGGTTATCCTTGCCGTAATGTGGTCGTTTTGCGTCCATCTTATCAGCCCAATGAAGCACACATACAATGATAACCACTATCGCAATCGCGGCAACCACTTCAAGCCAATTTTTCTTAACAAAACCTTTGATTTTATCCATAACAAGCCTCCAAAAAGTATATTTTTGAGGGTGGGGATAGTTCTAAACAAACTCGAAATTTACTAGAGTTCCCGCACCCAAACTCCATACTTCCATTTTATCACAGAACTTACATTTTGTCAATAGTTTTAATGCTTTTTGTTGGGTTTTGGCAAGCATAAATAAAATCTCCCCCAGTGGAGGAGATTTTTAAACACTAGTACGAAATTAGATATCAAGATCGTCCAAATCAGCGAGCTCGGCACGAGTTTTCTCGGCCAATTCGTTCTCGGCTTCGCCGCCGTCCATTGGGGCCTCGCCTTCCAGTTCTTGATCGCGTAGTTCTCCAGCAGTTTCAGCTTCTTCGCGAGTTTCGGTAGCTGGTTTAGCTACGGGAGCTTCGCCACCCTCAATACCATCAGTGTTCACGACTTTGAGATTGTAGCGCGCACCGTTTTTAGTGCCAAGCACGCGAAGCAAGGTACGAATACTCTGTGCGGTTGCACCACGCTTGCCAATCACCCGACCAACATCTTCTGGGTCTACGCTAAGGCTTAACAAGACACCGCGCTCGTCAATCTCGCGTTCCACGACGACTTTGTCTGGATTATTTACGAGGGTTTTTACGATATATTCTACAAATTGTTGGTCAATGGTTGCCATAAGGTCTCCAGTTATGATTATTTTTTGTTATGTTGTATTAAATTATATCACAAGCGCAAAAAATGTGACAAGTTTTCATCAAAAAAAGCACCCAAAAGGATGCTTTTTGCAAAAGATTATTCTGCGCTTTCCGCAGGAGCTTCTTCGACTGGAGTTGGCTCCTCTTTGGGCTGGTTTTTGCGCAACTTGTCAGCATGCTTAGCCTTAGCTTGCTTTTGTGGGGTTTCTTTATACCACTTTGGCATCTTAATGCCTTCCTTCTTAAGGACGAAGGCTACCCGGCTAGATGGCTGCGCGCCATGAGAAAGGTAGAATTCCACCTTTTCTTTGTCCAAGACAACTTTCTTGGTTTCGGGGTTGTAATTGCCGACCTCGGCTACAACACGACCCGAAAGCGGGTGGCGCTGCGCTTCTTGGACGACTATCCGGTACACGGGGGCGTGCACACGGCCATTACGCTGCATACGAATCGCTAGCATGATTTCTCCTTATTAATGATGAGTTAATTATAGCAAAGTTTGCTGTTCTTGTAAAGCCTCGATGTAAAAAGAGCGCTATTACGACGGGCGCTCTTTTTCATAGTCATTCAGCCGATATTTGGTATAAATGTCGGCCACTAAGGTGCGATACAGACATTGATAGATATTTTCAGATACGATTGCATCTGAAAACTTTAGGCAAAGCGGACAATAACTCAGCAACTCCGATAAGCTCAGAGGCGAAATTAAGGCAGCACAGGCAGCCTGAGCTTCCCGAAAAGCGCTACCTGTAATGAACAAGTCTTCCCGCAATTCGTCGTTGTCGCTACACGCTAATTTCATAAGCTGTTCTTTCTGCCCCGAAACTTCGCATTCCAAACGATTAAGCATGGTCTGAAGATATTCGCACTGGTTCGAGAGCGAATCGAGCGCGCCCATACTGCGAAGCCGTTGTTCATCAGGATACAGCGAACCCTCCTCGTGATAAGCCGGGCAGGCCAAATCCTCATTCAATTCACTCTGAAACTGAGCCAGTTCCCTACAGTGTGCCTGGAATCGCTGTTCGTAGCACGCCGCTACACAGATTGCGCCAGCCAGACCTACTTGTTGCGAAAAAGCAACCTGACAATATTCCAGAGATGTCAACTCGATTTTATCGCTTCCAACACACAGTTTCTGAAACGCAACTATCAGCTGACTTGACTCTGTTGTTTCAAAAATCGACTGACTATAGCGGAATGACTGACCAAGATCAAGTATTGCTGCTAAGTACTTCACTTTATTACTATCGTAATCTGCCATGGACATAAAATCCCCTCCCTTCTGTCCATAAAGTTGAGAAACTTCTCTGTTTTAGAATATCAGCAGTTATTAGTTTTGTCAAGTTCGTGCGCAGCGGACATGTTTATCTGTCTGTCGCTGCTGGTACTTTCAGGTTCGCTGGCGCAGAAGGTGTATGGTGGTCCTCGCGTGCTTACTCTACCGCTACAAGCGCTTATGACCTCGACTTGCGGGCGGCTGGCGTCGTTAGCCCGTCACACCTCAGCGCTCGTTACGCTGGTTTCCCCCTCCGCTGCCTTAGTACTGTATTAGACATGCAGAAAAAGCAATAAGAAGATAAAAATCAAAAAAGTGCTTGCTATTTTTTTAAGCATGAGCTATACTAGAGACAGTTCGGAAGAACATAAGGCTAACTGCGAGCCAACGATAAGTTGAGAGCTTATATGTTCAAAAAGTCGCCAACGTTGAGGCGATTTTTTGGTGCTACGGCGTATTTTACACAAACTCGTGCGCAGCGGGTGGATCCCTTTGTCCGTTACTGCTGGTACTTTCAGGCTCGCTGGCAGCGCTGGCCTATGGTGGTCGTCGCTGGCCTCGTCTACGCGCGCTGATGGCGCCGCTATCCCTAGCGCTTACTACCTCGGCTTTAATACTACTGATGTGTCCCCGTCAGGCGGCCCGGATAACCGCTACACTGGTTTTCCCCTTCGCTGCCTTAGTACTGTATTAGACATGTAGGGGAAAGAGCACGGTTATCTATGCGCAACTTCGTAGACATCAATGAAGTTGCGGTAGATTTTAGTATGACCGTTTTTGTTGGGGTGAAAGTCGATATTATTGAAGTCGCGCTTATCTAAGTCAGAGTTATCGATAAAGTAAACGTTTTCATTATCATCTGCTATCTCGCGAAAGATCTTATTTACCCGAGCAATGAACCCTGAAAGGTTTTTGCGAACGTATGGGATTTTTGTGGGGACAAAAAGCCCAATAAGATAGATTTCGATGTTGGAGTTGAGTTTTATCAGACTGGAAATATTGTCGCACAACTCCCTAAAAACGACATCAGTATCAGCTATTTTAAGTGAGGATTTAATTTTTCCGGGGTGCAACAATTTGAACAAACTAAGACCATAGGATTTTAACAAATCATTAGTAAAAGCGGAATAGACGAAGATAGTTTTATATTTTTCGATATATTTTCTGATAATGATTGCGTTATCATCTTCGGTAGGGCTGTAGTGGTTGAGGAAGCTTTTAGGAAGTTCGATGTATGGATAGACTCCAGAGTATTTACATGTCTCTAGCATTTGGTTTTGTGTAACTTTGATTTTATACAAAGAAATGTCCTGGTGGATGAGCTGAGAAATATACTTATTGTCATTATAGGTCGACATATGAAAACAGTTCGCAGCGACAACGTTGTAGTTGATTCTAAAATAATCAGCAATCATCTCGAAGAAACCCCGATGCTCAACATTATCTCTAGTGTATGGCACACCAATAGAGTCGGAGGCGCCAACGAGAAATAAATCCTTTCTCACTTAGAATCCCCTACTTCTTTCAATCAAGCCTCTGAAGTGTGACGACATGCGATTATTGTCGATTTCGGTGATAATGTCGTCAAAAGCCATCCAACGAATACCACTGTTCTCGTCGGGTTTGATTTGATAAGAATCTTGCTCGCTGGCTTCTAAGATGAAACTACAATTGAGGTGTAAATGCGCGCTGACAAATTTACCTCTATGAACATGCGGAGGCACCGGAAAGACTTCTAGACTAAAAATCTCCTCACTTACTGGATGTGCATCAAGACTAGTTTCTTCGCTGGCCTCGCGAAGAGCAACTTGGAGTAAGTTACTCTCACCATCAGCATGACCGCCAGGCCACATCCAGATTTTTTCAATGTTGTGATAGAGCATCAGAGATTTAGTGCGTTCTGGATTAACAATCCAACAAGATGCGGTTAGGTGACAAATAGGGTTGTTGCGTGTAATGACATCGGGAAAATTTTCGATACAATGCAGAATTAGGGCCTTGTCGGACGTTTCTCGCTCGATGTGTGGGGTATAGGCGATAATTTGAGATTTAAGGTTGTCCATGAGGTTATTATATAACAAAACAAAAATATCTTCCGTAATATACTACAAAAGATATTTTTTATAAATCAAATCCTGGTGGAGTATATGAGACTCGAACTCATGACCTCTTCAATGCCATTGAAGCGCTCTAGCCAACTGAGCTAATACCCCATGCGATTATTATATCACGCTTGCAGTTTCCTCACAAGCCTGGTTTTTGCTCTCTATATGTAATTACCGTTACGTGACGCAGCGTCGGTTTGGGACAACGAGAAGACTAGTCTTTCTCGTTGTCCACTCACGCTTCTACATGTCTAATACAGTACTAAGGCAGCGGAGGGAGAAACCGACGTAGCGAACACCTTCACTTGATGAATTGACACCACTAGTGATTACAAGGTTGTATGCGTGGGTAGAGCTAGAGTATGTCCGCGAAGACCACCAGTAACCGTAAATACCAGCATACCTAAAGGTACCACCGCTAACACCAGGAGGGTCGACAACCCCGCTGCGCACGAAGTAAAGATATAATACGCTTGCACAATTAGGACAAAAAGCATTCATACTATTGACAAAATATGTATTCTGTGCTACAATGGAAGTATGAGGGGGATGATGAGGTGAAAAATCGCGCAAACGCAATTTCATCAAATAGAACATTAACATCCCCAGGAGGTTATGATGAATAAATTTTATTATCAGAAGCCCAGAAAGCTTTACGTAATCCGCAATGTCAGCGGACGCGCTACACGCAAAGCTGTTATGGCGGCAGAGGCATTAAAGTTTGGTCTGATTGTTCCCGATTTAGGAACTATCATCCCGGAATTCCGGGTGGAAGACACCAATTTGCCCAGCTACGCCAGCACTGAACTTCACAATACCTTGTGTGATGCTTTGCCGAAGATTTTACTGGGAGAAAACCCGCGTTGGAAACTGTGGGAAGGCGAGATCCACACGGACCGCATCGTCCTGCACTATGTGGATATGGAGAACGTTGCTGCCACCAGGACTAAAAACACCGATTTATCATGTTTTATGTTCTGGAGAAAGGGAGTTGACATACAACTTGAGGCTCCGTCCAATAGTGACGTTTTCCCGAATTATTTCCGTTTGTGGTTTTCAGCAACCCAAGAGAACGAGGGCTATCTCAGCGTTGTTTATCCTTCAGAAGCAACAACAGATGATGGCCATCCGCTGGTGAATGATGAAACTTATGGCATTCGGCCGGGACGGGGATAGTAAAAGCAAAGGCTGCGGGACCATTCTATGGAAACCGCAGCCAATTTTTGTGTTTAAAATCTCTATTTTTTGTCCTTGTCTTGCATCTTGCGATAGAGCTTCACACCTTCGGCTGCTGCAGCGCCTTCAGCCTCTTGCTTGGAGTGACCGCTTCCCTGCCCCTTGAGTTGCTTACCTACATACACTCCCACAGTAAAAGTCTTATCGTGGTCAGGACCATCTTCACCTAAGACTTTATACTGTGGCGTAGAGCCATCATAGTGCTGCGCCAACTCCTGCAAATACGACTTGGGGTCACGCCAGCTACCGTCGCGCAAAATCTGGTCGAGTTTAACCAAAATATGTTTGGCTATGAAATCGCGCGCGACATCATAGCCCTGATCAAGATAAATTGCACCAATCACTGCTTCAAAACAGTCCGCCAAAATCACAGCATGTGCCCGACTAGAGCCATGCTTTTCGCCTTTGGAAAGGCGCACCAATGGCTCATAACCCAGCTCTTCACCGGCCGCGCCAATACTCTCAGTGCGCACTAAAGCCGAACGCCAAGCAGTCATAATACCCTCAGGCTCGTCGTAATTGCGATACAAAAAGTCGGAAGACACCAGTTCAAGTACGGCGTCGCCCAAAAACTCCAGACGTTCATTGTGCGCCTTAGCACTAGCCTTATGCTCATTGACGTAGCTACGGTGCGTCAATGCCGTAATCAGTAAATCAATGTCGTGAAATTCAAAGCCAAGCTTTTCGCGCGCAAAACTTTGGTATTCTTCGATTTGTGTTGGATTCATATAACCTCTCTTTTATAATCCTTGGCGAATTTTATTTTTAGCGAGCAACATTAACTTCTCAATATCTTCATATTCAATTGCATCAATTGCATCATTAAATTTAAACCACTTAATCCCCTTCATCCACTGCTCTTTAGTGGGGGTTTCGTCGTCATCCATGGCCCGCACTAGATAAATCTGTGTGGTCATCAAGACCAGCTTATCAATCCGGCGATATTGAAACTGGATTTTGCCCAACCAAGTCAATACTTGGATGTGAAAAAGGCCAGATTCTTCGCCAATTTCGCGAATGGCGGTCTGTTTGGCGGTTTCTCCCGGTTCGATATGGCCTTTAGGAATAGTCCAGCGCCCCTTGGAATCTTGAATCAAGAGGATTTCGATGTCCTTTTGGTCGCGAGTGATGCGAAAAACAATCCCACCGGCGGTTGGTTCGCGCACAATCTCTTGGATGGCTGGTTTTTTAAAGACGCGAGTGGTAAGCCGCGAAAAAGCGTTGGTCTTCTCGCGCTCAGACTTCAGAGGCAATGCCTCAGGGACTTTGAGCCGAGGATGCGCTTTGGCTTGTGACTGCTTCGCCGATCGCCCCGTTAGATGTGATGCCGGTTGCTTAGCACTAGGCTGCGGCGGGCGTTTCTCCTCCGGTTTGTGCTTCGACGGCTGGTCCAGCAACTTCTGGGGCTGCAGCTTCCGGCTGTGTTTCTTCTTCATTGTGGTTCTCCTGCTCTTGCGGAGCTGAACTTTCATCATAAATTTGGCGGTATGCTGTACCTAAGACGCCGTTAATGAACTTGGATGAATTGTCCGAGCCAAACGCCTTGGCGAGCTCTACTGCCTCGTTGATTGCCACCTTGGGTGGTACGGTCTCGGCAGAACGCTCAAGCTCATGCAAACCAATCCGCAAAACATTGCGGTCAATCGCGGCAATCGTGGAAATTGGCCACTCTGGGGCCATTGGTTGCAATTCGGCATCTAGTTCTTCAAAGCGTCCAGAGACGTCTCGTGCCAAAGTGTACACGAACTCAGTGTCACCTAGGGCTTTGGCATAAGGCTCAATATTTTTTGCAACGATAACATCAATTTCCGCGGTGGGATCACCCGCCTTTTTTCGGAATTCGTACTCGTACAAACTCTGTAAAACAATGATTCTGCCTAGATGCCGATTGCTGGCCATTTTATTTCCTTTTATTTAGATTTTTTAGTGTTGGTAACTTTGGTTGTCGTGGTTTTCTTTGTCGTAGACTTTTTGGCGGCTGCCTTCTTAGCTTTGACGGTTTGCTTAGCCGCTGGCTTGACGGTTTTTACCTTGACATTTGGGGTTTGCTTGGCGGTCTCGAACGCCTTCACGGGAGAAGTGCGGTTCACAGCGCGTGCGAGCTTCAGGCGAAGATGGCTCCGACGGAGGCCAGTCTTGCGAGGGCTACTCTGTTTTTTAGGTTCAGGCATAATGCTCCTTTTTAATATCAAATTCTATAGCTGATTTTATCACATTTTCCAGACACCCGCAAGAGGTTTTGTGGAGAAAAACACATGTTATAATAAGAATATGAAAACTTATGAGATGAATTTGCAACCCGAATATTTCGATTTTATCAAAAACGGCACCAAGCGCATTGAGCTGCAACTGAATGACGAGAAGCGCCAAGCGCTGGCGCTCGGTCACTAGAAGAATTCTATACGCCAGAAAAGCAAGCGCAATATGGCGTGCTAGGGATTCGCCTAAAGGTACTGCAATAAGATAAGGCTGCTTCAGATGAAGCAGCCTTCCAGTGGCGCCCGCAGGCGCCTTTTTTGGTGGCGAAAATTGATTACCACAGTTAGTCATCGTCATACTCGTCACTCAGTCTCATGAAATCTAAGAAGATGTTCATAAAACCGGTAATTCCCCGCTCGTGAGCGCTTTTGCGAACTTTACATCCAAGGAAGATAATTAACCCCGCAACAAGCAAAGCTATACATCCTATGACGACCCAAGGCACACCGTCCTCCGGTTCATCCACTGCTGCATGCAGGATCTGGACATTACCATTCGCATCCATAGTGGCAGTGTAATAATCGGCTGCCGGAGCGGGGGTGGCTTTATAAACGGACATCAGCTTCTGCCCCACCCAATAGTTGAGTGGGGCGCCATCGCAATACATAGTACTCTCACGCGGAGCCGCATAAAGGGTAAATTTCACCTGGAAGAAGGCGACTTTATATCCGTCGATATCGGCCAAGTCGTCCATCACTTCGTCAAATATCTGACTAATCGGCATGCCCTTGTCCGAAGTAAACAGCTCGTCTACAGATTCCTTGAAAAGAACACCAAAATAGCCATCCATAAAGTCTACCTCCCCTGAATCTTCAACGTAATACAAGTCCAGGTTTTCTTTGCAGTCGATACCAAAAGTATCATACCAGGTGTCGATTTGGTTGCCATTAATCGAGAAGCCAATGGCATTAGGACTGCCTGCGACCAGCGTGGCGGGAAAACGAATCTGTAAATTGACATCTTCATACTTTTTCGGATTTGACTGATCAATGGTACACATGAAATCCAGAGTTACGCGATAGAATTGCCCCGGTTCTAATGATGCCGACAAGATATGCAGGTTGTCCAGCTGGCTGGATATTTGATTATCATCGTCGATGCCTTCGCGGAGAGACATGACAATTATCATGTCATTAGCAAAGCCATAGTCGTTGATGCTTCCCCAAGTGTCATCTACGTCGGACGAGTCATTGGACGGCTCGTTTTTCGGAAGGTCAGATGACTCTGCGCTGACGGTCAGCGGGTTTACCAACAGTATCATCATTACCAGTGTCAATACTACTAACCATTTTTGTTTCATAGATTTTCCTCCGTTTTTTCTGCCGGAGTTTCGGTAAACAAAACATCGTAATCAATTTTCTAAGTTACCAAAACAAACGGCTGTTTTCAAAAAAGATTTTAACATAAAACTGAGAAAATGGCAATATTTATAGCCGCTCCTTAAGTAAAGGGGCGGCTATAACCTAAAACTAAGTTTTGCTGCTACTTGAGATTACCGGCGTTTTCTGGCTTCACGACAGATGCAAACCAAATAAGTTATCATCATTACTAACGCAGCGCCAGAGACAATCACGCCAAGCGTCTCCATCAAGGTCCAATCGTTATTCTTCGGCTCGGTCGAGGCTTTGGTAGTGGTAGTGGATGCAGGAATAGCAATATTCCGTTCGGAGTTCGTAGCGGATGTTTCGATAATCGTTCCTTCCCCAATCGACACGGTGCGGAATTGAAAAACCACACTTCCAGCATTCTCGGGGCCATACATGACGATTCCAATCATGCTATTGGTGCCGATTGGGGCGCCGTCATGCGTGAAGTCATATTCGCTTAAAACGGCGTTGTTGGTTGGATTATTATTAATGATCTGGACCGAGCCAGGGATAATCTCCAACGCCATCGGTTCAGCCGCAACCAAAATCACACTACTGCTCACCGATAACGGCTGACTATTCTGAGCCGAAATCGTGGCAGTTAATGTCCGTTCATCAGTGATGGTTTCCGGAAAATCGGCTTTTACGATTGTCTCAGTGGCAATAGCATGGGTTCTGACGCCGCGCGGATTACCGTTGTTATTGTAGGCAATTTCCGCATCATATGTCATCCCCATCTGTAGCTCCAGAAAATCCGTAACCGTTTCGCCGTTGGGACCCGTGATACTGAGAAAGTTTTCCTCACCAACCAGTGAGTTAAAGACCGGAAAATCCGGCCTGGTCTCCTCCGTATAGAGCGGACGACCATCGCTGGCCGTTGGACCATCTGGTTCAAGCGCGCTGACATCCTCCGCCGCAAAAGCTGTCATACTACATGACAACATCAAACAAAATACGGCCACACAGGTCGCAGGCGTCACAAGAAGTGACCTCATAATTTTCATCATATTTTCTACCTCCTGATGAAAAAGACGCACCTTTGCATGAAAAACTAGCTTTATTTACAAAAGGTGCATGCGGCAGCAAGATTTGCCAGCACTCCTTCATTTTGGCACCAAAATCAAAATTCGTCAAGAGAGGAGGCTAATTACGACCCCTTATACTTCTATTGTAGCACAGATATGCAAAATTGTCAATGGTTAAACGACAAAAGCTGTGCCAGAATTGGCACAGCTTAGGAGCTCCTAAGCCCACTAATATAATAGTGAAAATTAGAAACTTTGTCGCTAACTACATGTCATCTTCTACATCTTCCACGGCAAACTCTTCCCCTTCCAGCACTTCCATGACATATGTCTGCTTAATGCCTAACAGAGCCAACCAGCCGCCAGCGATATTCGGTGAAGGATTACCGTAAATTGGATCTATGGCATCGCGGTAAGCGCAATCGATATGCGCCTGCAAATCCCCTAAACATTCCATCAGAGCCGTAGAGAATAGGCCACGCAATGACTTCTGCTGTTTGGCGCTGATTGCCGGCATCCAACTATCTAAACTCAGATGTGCCAATGTTGTTGAGGGCATAGTCTCCGCAATGCATTTCAACTCTTGGGGGACGGCCGCAAGGTCGATGTATGTCTCCAACCGGAAATAATGCGGACCAGACAAACAGGACTTTTCCCAAGACACGATAACTTCACCTGGCAAAAGTTGCAACCAACCCTCGTGAAATTCCCTGCTCTCGGGGTCACCAACATAGTAATCCCGTATTCGCGGAATGCCACAGTCTTGGATAATCCAAGTTTGACAAGACGGCCCCGGATCGTTATCGCGATGCAAGAAATGCAGATTGCTGGGATATCCCAGCTCAGCAGCCTCTGCTAAACGAGTAGCACGTTCCTCCTGCAGGACATGACAAAGCTGGTTAGCTTGATGAAGCATAATTGCTTGGTTGACTTTAGAGTTACAGGTGGTATATGACTCCGAGGTGAAACTATAGGTTTCGTAGATTGGAGTAAAGTTATCTCCGCCACAAATTTCGTCATCGTCATCCTCATCACCAAAGCTAAACTCCTCGCCGTAACCTTCCAGCCACAAGGCGTAATTATCCTCAACCCGCAAAATCTGACCTGTATTGGCGGCCGCCAATCTGCGACCAAGCTCACAAAATCTGTTGCGATAGTACTCCTTGCTGATACTTTGGTTTAGTTCGGTTTGTTGCTGAGCAGTTTTTGCATCGTAAACCGCCATACCGGCTTCAAGACTTCCGTATTTAGCACTAGATGTTCGGGTGTTCCCCATACCTATCCCTCCTTTCTAGCCCTTTAGGGCAGAAGTAGACTATCAAAAAGAAAATCTACTTCTACCCTAAGTCGCAAGAAGGGTGTAAATGTAATTAGCTTTATAGGTACAAGAGATACCATAAGGTATCCCTGTACTCCTATTATGACGAAGATAAGGCGAAAAGTCAAACGTTAGATAACGATATTGAGTAATTTTGCACCCTTCGGCACAATAATTTTGCGAATTTCGTGGCCGGCGATGAATTTTTGCACGTTAGCATCGGCTAGGGCAAGGTCTTTAAGCTTGGCTTCGTCTTCGAGGTCGGACGGGGCGACTTTGATTTTGCCGCGCAACTTGCCATTCACCTGCACTACAACTTCGATTTCGTCAGCAACGAGGTATTTCTCATCCCAAGTAGGCCATACATCACCTTCGCCAAGTTTCTCTAGCATTTCAGAGGCAAGGTGCGGCGCAAAAGGTTTGAGCAACTTGGAAAGCACAGTCAAATCATCATGGCTGGCGCCAGATTTATAAAGCTCGTTGACATATTCCATGAGGGCGGCCACAGCCGTATTAAAGCTATTGCGGTGAATATCCTCGGTGACTTTCTTAATTGTCGCATGACGCAATGCTAATGGTGCTGGCGGCCGGTCAATCTTCTCCTCGGGGCCCGCGGCCGAGCCTCCGGATGAACCCGAGCGAGAAGCTTGCCCGTTTCCAGCACCGCCAAACACTAGCGTCCAGCAACGATTCAGGAAGCGATAGACGCCACCGATAGCCTCGGTGTTCCAAGCAGCATCTTGGTCGTATGGTCCGATAAACATTTCATAGGTACGCAAAGTATCTGCACCGTAACCGCTTTCAATCACTTCAAGCGGGTCGATCACGTTACCCTTAGACTTGCTCATCTTCTTACCGTCGGGGGCGTTGATGTAACCATTATAGAGCAGCTTCTTGATTGGCTCGCGGAACGGCAAATAGCCCTGGTCAGCAAAAAACTTGCACCAAAAGCGGACATAAAGCAAGTGCGCCACAGCATGGTCGCCACCAACATAAATATCAGTTGGAGCCCAGTATTTGATCGCCTCTTGGTCCCATGCGGCTTTGGTATCATGTGGGCTAACATAGCGCCAGAGGTACCAACTCGAGCAAGCATAACCATCCAAAGTATCTGTCTCGCGAGTCATTTCTTCGCCATCAATCGCGACTCTCAACCAATCTTCAGCCTTAGCCAGTGGCGAACGGCCAGTATCATCTGGTTGATAGTCCGTGATCTCGGGATGCATCACGGGCAACTGGTCTTCGGGAATTGGATGAGCATTGCCATCTTTATCATAAGCCATCGGAATTGGACAGCCCCAGTAGCGCTGGCGTGAAATCAGCCAGTCACGCATCTTGTAAGTCACTTTGGGCTTACCTACGCCCATTTGCTCTAACCAAGCCACCACTTGCTCGCGCGCATCTTCAGAGCGCGTACCATTAAATTGACCAGAATTAACCAATTCTCCTTCGCCATGGTAGCAACGACTATTGTCATCAGAGTTCTCAGGCTTCTCCACAACTTCAATCACTGACAAGTCAAACTTCTCAGCAAACTCAAAATCGCGTTCGTCGTGTGCTGGCACCGCCATGATTGCGCCCGTGCCGTAGCCCATCAAGACGTAGTCCGCTACCCAAATTGGCATTTTGGCGCCAGTAGCTGGATTTAGGGCACAACTACCCGTAAAGACACCGGTTTTTTCCTTATTCTCTTGACGCTCGATTTCGGATTTCTTGAGAGCATCGGCGCAATATTGCTCTACTTTGGCACGCGTGTCATCATTGACCAAAGTCTTAATCAACGGGTGCTCGGGAGCCAAGACTAAGAAAGTAGCACCAAAAATCGTATCAGGACGGGTAGTGAAAACTGTAATCGTATCTTCTGTACCGTCTACAACAAAGCTAATCTCCGCACCTTCGCTCCGTCCAATCCAGTTCTTTTGCGCGGTTTTGATGCGCTCAGGCCATTCTACATGATCAATATCCTCTAGTAGCTCATCGGCATACGCCGTAATCTTGAAAAACCACTGTTTCATCTTTTTCTTTTCGACTTCATGACCGCAACGCCAACACTTGCCATTTTCTACCTGCTCATTGGCTAACACAGTCTTGTCCACTGGGCACCACCACTGATATGACTCTTTTTGATAAGCGAGGCCAGCTTTATAAAGCTGAAGAAAACACCACTGTGTCCAACGATAATATTCTGGGTCGCTCGTACTAATCTCCCGGCTCCAGTCGATGGCATAGCCGAGCTTTTTGGCCTGCTTGCGAAAATTAGCGATGTTGGTTTCGGTGGCGGATTGCGGTGAGATACCGGTCTTGATAGCGTAGTTTTCAGCTGGCAAACCAAAAGTATCGTAGCCAAATGGCCGTAGTACGTTCATTTCTTGCTGAGTATAGAAGCGCGTCAGAACATCCACGATAGTGAAGTTACGTACATGCCCCACATGTAGGCCGGCGCCTGAAGGGTACGGAAACATTTCCGCAAGGTACTTCTTGGGCTTACCGTCATCCATTGGTCCGGTTTTGAAAGCTTGGGTTTCATCCCAAATTCTTTGCCATTTTTGTTCAATTTTCAGGGGGTCATATCTATCCATGTTCTGTATTATAACACAAATGACGCTAAACGGCTTAGCTATTAATTTAGTGTTATAATATACTCATGAAAATTCAACTGGTTTTGCACAATATTCGCTCGGCGTACAATGTCGGTGCGATTTTGCGTACGGCCGAGGGCCTGGGTGTAGAGTGGGCGATGTTCTCGGGCTACACGCCGCGATATGATGATAAGAATTTGCTACCACATTTGCGCGATAAATTAAATCGCCAGATTGCCAAGGCGGCGCTAGGAGCGGAGGAAATGGTGTCGCAACTCGCGGTGGATGATTTGCCAGCCTGGCTGGAGCAACAAAAGGCTGATAGCTGGGAGATTATTGGATTAGAAAATAACTTGTCACCCGAAGAAGATGCGCGGAAGTTGATTTTAGGGGAGCATCTGGATGCTGAAAAAGTCGTGTTGGTTTTAGGCGAAGAGGTAAATGGGATTCCGGCAGAAATTCGGGCGAAATGCAATTATTTTCTAGAGATTCCTATGTTTGGACGCAAAGAATCGTTTAACGTGTCAGTGGCAACTGGAATTGCGGTGTGGGCTTTGCAGAACTCATAAAGAGCATAAAACATCTTGTGCGTTTTGTAAAACAGTGTCGCTCTATCCATATCATTCCTTTCTACCTTATTAAAGTATTATGATCGCCTCCCGTTCTGCATGTCACGTAACTACCATTACATGACATGGCGTCGGTTCGGGACAACGAGAAGACTAGTCTTTCTCGTTGTCCACTCACGCTTCTACATGTCTAATACAGTACTAAGGCAGCGGAGGGGGCGACCACCATAACGAGG